>CEWG01106975.1_pt1 | contig 20081 bp, 9 predicted proteins | sample 361411 | NCBI WGS metagenome assembly CEWG01 (sample SAMEA2622173, study PRJEB7988) | marine metagenome | biome: marine biome (ENVO:00000447); feature: surface water layer (ENVO:00002042); material: "saline water (ENVO:00002010), including plankton (ENVO:xxxxxxxx)" | depth 5 m | reverse complement strand
CGGTTTAGTACACTAGTTACTGCTTCTCTTCCCGCTACTTGGCCTTTATCATTGTAGGTAACTACCTCACCAGTAACGATAGCCTCAGTAACACCAATAGAGCGACAAGCTTGCTCAAAAGCATGAGTAAGATAATTGTCCCATGCAAACATACCACCTTTGGTACACATTAATGCTCTTTGACGCTCGCTAGTTATAGTGTCAATTACCCCTTCTTTTAATTGAGTTTTGTCGAGGTCTTTTCCGTTTACTTTGAACTTCCCCATGTTATTGAATGACATACACGCAAGCCACCCATCTAACTTTGGCATAACTGTAATAGACTCATTTTGCAAGACTTCTTCTCCTACAGTACGCAAAGACATTTCTTTCATCTTTGGTTTCTTCCAGTCTGCTAGCATTTTTACCATTTCATGCTTAGTGTCATTTTCACCACGCGCACTACGATAACAAGGATAGCCTGCATCTGCACTAGGAAATCCTTCTCCTAAGCCGACTTCTTGACAGAACATATCTACTCTTGCCTTTAATTCCTCGAATCTTTCTAACACATTTTCGGGGTGTGCATCAACTAGTGGGTCAAACTTAGACAGTTCACTTTTCTTTAATGGAATTCTGACTAAACCAGTAGACTTCTCTAAACTGTTTGGTTTGTAGTGCATTCCAAAGAAGAAACCTAATTTTTGATTAGCCGTGTAAACGCCTGTGTCAACCCAAATCTTTCCGGCTGCAACGGCTTTCTTACTGTAAGTAGAGCCTCCTATGATAGCACCTGCCTTTGCACCTAATGACTCAGCTATCGCCTTAATGTCCATAGCGTAATTAAAACGCTCTCCTTGCTTCGGGGCAAACCATATTTGATAATTACGACCACTGAACATGATAATATGTTTGCGACCAGCTTTGGTAAGCATTTCACTTATTTTTGCTACAACGCTTTTATGCTCTTTTTCAGGTAAGTCAGCAGGATTATCTATGTCAATCCAGCCAAACTTGGGGTTACTTTTGTCTTCGTTTAGTACACCAAACCAAAGGTCTCTTAGTCCTAGATTTGTTCCTGCATCTAAAGAAAAATATGTTTTAGAGTCAATGAACTCTTCTATCTGCTCTTGTGAACTAATAGTAACTTCGTTTATTAGACCATTAGTCCCTATGGACCCAGTGCTACTGCGAAAGCTTACAGTATAGATTGGGTGGTACATTGTCTTGCTTAGGCGGAACGGAAGTGTTTTTTGATTATATTCAAGAATCCTTTCCTTTATTATCGCCATTTGTTGTTTCTCTGCATCGCTTTCGGCCTTGAATGGTTTTGGAGACCAGTCTTGAGAAAATGGTTGGTCACTAGGAGCGCCATACGCACTAGTGTATCTTGAAATTAATTCAGGCATAATAGCCTCTATGTAGTCATCTGTAGTAAAGTCAGGTTCAGTAAATACAAATAGTGGTTCATCATCTTCTTTAGCAGTTGCACCTTTGTACATTATACCTCTAATAAAAAAAGTACGACGAGTCAAAAACTGCTCAAGAAACTCCCTTATTTCAGGTACGCTTAACTTAATGTTAGCAATGTAAGAGTTCTTCGCAAAGTTGTCAAATACACCTAATAGGCCACCTAGTTGCATCACGGTAGCCTCCTCATTGGTTCAGGGATTGGTGCTGCTGGTGCTGCTTGTTCCAAAGGAGCTGGAGGTGCTGCAGTTGTCATAATAGCCGCTTCCGCAGCTCTTACACTAGCAGGTAGAGAAATCTGCTCTCTAAATACAGAAATAACATTAGCAGTAGCGGGGAAAGTAAAGCGATTAAGTGCCCTTTCATTTCTAAATGACCTATACTGTTTTTTGAACTGAGAAATAAGCTGGTCTTGGGTATAAAGGCTAGTACGAGCGTCTTCTATCTCTGCTGCTAAAAGGGCAATCAACCCATAATCATTAAAGTAAGTACTTTCTAAATACCCAATGAAAGCTTCTACATCTTTTGGGTCAGTACTTGGTGGAAATGCATATTGGTTAGGTGAGCGAAGTAACTTTCCGAAATCAACAAAAGAAGTAGTAATAGGAACTGCTGGAATCGCTTGAGAAGTATTAGCCCTATGAGCTGCTACGGCAGTTGCAATCCTTCTCATCATTTCATCTGCTGCTACTTCGCCTGACTCTACTGCGCTTTTTGCCCTTGTAGTTAGCAATGGCCACATGTTATCTAAAATAAGTTTAGTTGGTCTTATTCTTTGGCGGTCCTGAGCTGGGTCTCTGTTTCTCCCACTTGGGACTAATAAGTTTCTAGTAGCTGGGGTATCGTCTTCAAGTAGCCCTGCTCTTCTTAGATTTCTTTCACCACGGTCTAGTTGCTCGGCTAGAGTAACATACCATTCATAGAACCTTGTTGTTAAAGTTCGGAGCACATCTCTTAATAGTGGGCTGTCGATTTGATAGTAAACTAACTCAGGGTCAGCATTACGATAATTGACAATTTGTCGATAATCAGCACCTACCCCGGCTGGGTCCTCTGGTAACCTAGTAGTAAGTCTAGGTCCTACTAAGACCGGGTCTCTGTTTATGTCCTCAGGCGCAGTTTCATTAGAAATATAATTAGATACTGCACTTGTATAGTAGTCTAGTTCGTTAAGGTGGAAATCCCCAGTAAAGAAACTTACAAAGTCATCACGGTACTTCCCCCTTAAACTATCATACATTGCTGCTAAATAATCCCCTATTAAGTCAGCTCTTTGTTCTGCGTATAAGTCTATTATTCCATATTGATGGCCTCTTTGATGAGCCCTTCTTCCATGATTGAATGCATTACCACCTCTCATAGCTTCGTTTAGTGGTGGGTAGTGTCCAGGGGGTTGCTCACTGGTTAGCTTTCTCATGTCTCTATTAGTAGTATAATATGAACCAGCATTGAAGATACTATAAGAAGCTGAAAGAAGCAGTCGCCCTATTATGCTCAATGGAGTATGTGCGGCTTGATTATTTGTACCTTCGTTGCCTAAGCGATGTAGAATAATCCCGGGTACATCGCCAGAATCTGTTGGCCAAAATTCATTTATTCCTTGTAATGTTACAACTCTCGGAGCTCCGGTATCGTCAACTGACTCCATTTGATAGCGTGGAATATTTGGTCTATTTCTCCGTGTTTCCGGTGGGCTAAAACCTGTGATACGAAATAGATTGCCTGCGTCCATTTCTAGTTGAAAATCTGCAGCATTTAGTACCGGGACTTGGGTTTGATTACTACGCGCCTGATTAAATGCATTACGAGTGTTCCCATTTATTGGTCCTGTGTTTAGTTGAACAATAGTTCCTACTGGGAACGCCGAAGCTACTAAATTAAAATACACATTGAAGAAGTCTCGAAGGCCATCTCTTACATTGTTAAATCTAAAGTCATCTGCTTGAATACTACATATTACTCCATCATACTCACGACGAGTAAAAAAGCGAGTATTAGTTAAGTCAGCAACCCCTCCGGCAATTGTATAATGCCCACCTAAGCGATATGAAGTTCTAACTGCGTTAATGAATAAGTCAGTAAAGATATTGTCTAGGGTGGTTTGCATGGTTGGTTCTAAGTCCGGCCTAATTAACTCGTTGAACTCTTCAAATGCTGTAAGAGCATAGTAGATAGGAAGCACGAAAGTAGGTAATGGTTCGGTAGTAAATACGCCAGTAATGGGGTCGCTAAAGTCCGCTATTCCAGTTAAATCAACATTTGGTAAACCCCCAGGCATGTTTATCACTCCTACAGCTGTAGGAGTAAACCCAGGAAGTAAACTCGTTACATTATCTAAGTCGGTGCCTAATGCTCCTGATTCAAGCCCTCCGAGGTAAAATGCATGATGGACATTATGAGTGTTATTGAAATCACGACCCGTTCTATTACGAAGCCGAGCTATGTTATCAATAAAATGCATAGCTTCGCTTACGAGAAAGTTTCTTACTCCTTCGTGGAAATTATCCATATATGGTAATAGCTTGTAAGTCATTGTTGCTTGTTCAGCGAAAAGAAACTCTGTTAATATAGAGCCGTTAGCTACTTCTCTAGTAAAAAAGTGAGCAGGTTCGACAGGAGCGATAGGAGCAGAAGCAGTGCCAAGTTGACTAATTAACCCATAGTTAGAAAACCCAGGAAACTCCGGAGTTTGCCCGATTGGCGTTACTAGGTTTACTGATTCGTTTATTGCAGGGTCAAACGCTCTTCCCTCCTCTGCTATATGCGCTAGTCTTGGTGTATTGGCTCCGGTATTAAGGCCTACATTAGTAAACGCGGCGTTATTTTTAGTAAGTCCTAAGTAATAATCTCCCCGTAAGTGGTAGTTATACAAACCAGCAGGTGTAAAGTTAGCTTCGTTTAAAGTGTATATTTGATAATGCTCTTTAATCCACGGTAGTAAGTTATTTGCTGCTCTTCTCGCAAAAGCATCCGCTTCACTTGAGCGCCCTTGACCAAATGGCGATGCATTTAGGTTAAAACTCATTTTATGCACCCTCATAACGGAAGCTAACTGTACGCGCTTCCGCTTGAGCAGACGCAGGGGCTACGGAAATTTGAACTTGTAGGTAGCCATTCTTATCCAGTTCTTTGATTACTGATGGTTTAGATATAGCAAAACTAACAGGGAGTCCTTCTGCACTCCCTATAACTTGCTCTTCGTCACCATAGGTAATGGTTGCCTCTCCGAAGTTTATCCCAGTAACGCGGTAGTTAACTTGAATTTGGTCTCTTGCACCTTGAATTACATCTCCATCTTTGATTTGTTTAGTTTTTATTCCTACCGTATTTATTGATGAATGATAAGTAACTTCTAGGCTTTCGGTGAATGGAGCATAAACCGTTTCTTTTTTTACTTGTACTTCTTGAGGCTTAAACATCAAGTAAGCTCCTCCTATTACTAATAAGAGCCTTCCTACTCCAGTACTTATGTTGAGGTAACCTCTGGCTGCCGGACTGTAAACTCTTGTCATTGTGGTCCCCTCAGATTATGCGATTACGGGTAAACCCTTGAAGGTTGCCCACATTAAGATTTTGAGTAACTGTTGCTGCGGTTAGTTGTGTTTGAAATAAATTGGTCTTAGATTCAACAGTATCAATAGCGCCTTTTAGCAGTAACGCAGCCCCAAGAAGGCTACTCATTACATTGATGTTTCTCCATGTGTCTCTCTCGAAACCTAACCTTGAATAGCGTTGAAGCTTTTTACTTTTACCAAAACCAAATAGGCCATTAGTGCCTACAGTGTCCATAGTTTGTCGAGCAGTAATTAATACTAGTAAGCCTAATGACCCAATTTCTAATTTATCCCAAGTCTTGATTGAAATGCCTAAGCGTTTCTTGATTTGTTTATCAATAGTACTTACATTATGTTCTGTCATAATAGCACCTCAAATGTAAATCCAAGACATTTGTCCTGCTTCGTCAACATCAATGTACCAGTCACCACCCATAATAACCATCATTTGAGAGCCGTCGTTGTTTTTGACATAGTACAAGTCAGGCTCGGCAAACTGCTTTCCTGACTCTTCATCAACCCCAAAGTTGTGTATATACTTTTGTTGGTCGTTACCAGTCTCCTTACCTGACCTATATCCAATAGACCATGCTTTGCCTAAACCAACCCAAGTATCGCCTATGTCTACTTTGACATTTTTTACATTCTTGGCTGGCTTTTGATGGAACTTTTTGTAAAATGACTTTGCTTCATGAACAGGAGTGTGAGGGTTGGTACGAGGATTGTCTCTTGGGTATGCCTTATCCACTGCCTTATCCCCGTAAAACTTGCGAGCAGTAGTAGCTGCGACTGCGAATCTTTGAGACCTGTCAGGGAACTCTTCGTTCATTTTCTTGTCACCCATGAAGCGCTCTATGTATTTTTTTAGTGATTCTTTACGCATACGCCCTGCTTTGTCACGCTTCTTGCGAGGCTTTGGTACTGGGTTTGCACGGTAGCTAGGGTCAGGCGGTGCAACCTGTGAGGCTAGATTCTTCATACGCTCCATAGTGTTTCTAGCACTATCAATAAGTGCATCATATTCTACTACCATAGCCTCGTAGCCAGCTCGTATGTTTTCATCTTCTACGAGCACTATTATGTCGAGTATTTCTTGCCTTTCTGCTAGATACTTTTCTAAGTCAGCTAGAGCCTCGTCGTGTATCTGCTGGATTTCGACTAGGTCTAACCCTTCTTGTGAGGGGTTTTGAAGACTTGGTTGCTCGTAGGCAAAGTCTTCTGCGAACGCGCTACTTACTGGGTTGTCAAACGGGTTATCTTCGTCAAAGTCACCTACCTGGTACTCCATCTCAACGCTGTAATCGCAAGAGCCACCGTGTCCTTCAGGTTTAGAACACGCGTAGTAAACGCCAGTGTAGGGGTGTACCGCGGTAGTTTTGTGGCAAAGGTCATCTCCATGTCCAGGATTCTTTCTCGCTTTCTTTGACTTTCCTTTTTGGCGTTCTTCCTTTCCGGTATAAGCTGCGATTGACGGATAAACTCCTGGAATGAACAGAGATTTGGCCGCTTCACGGAATTCAGGAGTGTCGTCAAAGAAGAAATCTATGTCAAAGACCTTTTTGAGATGTGTCAGAACGCTCTTCTTGTGGTTTGTGATATTTCTAATGCTTCCTTTTCCGCTGTGTAAGAAAACTAAATCTTGTTCCATGGCATCAATAGGGAAGCCGTTTTCTTGAAGTGATTGCTTAGTAGCAGCTAAAGTATGACGAGGTCGACCGGATAAATATGCTATAGTGTGGCCATTTTCAGATAATTCTCTAATGAAGCTAGCCGTTCCAGGCATAGGAGTGTCCATTAAGATGTACTTGTTTCGATTTAGAAACTCGTACCACTTTTTGCTTCCTGCTTTCAAACCTTGGCGACGAGCAGCTCTTTCTCTTCTCGATAAATCAAAAATGGTTTTATCTAAGTCAAAAACTGCCATCTTGGGCCTTGTTCCACTTTGCATAAATGTGGCAGGTGCATTCTGTTTAGGTAAACTTAGATTACAAACTCTACAGGTAACCGCTTGTGGTGGGTTGAGTGTATTACAATGTGAGCACTCAATTTTCATATACCCATCCCCTGAAGCTTTTTCTCCGTATCAATAATTGACTGGTCAAGTTCTCTTAGGTAGTCCGCCGGGGTTTTATTAGCATATAATTCTCCAAGCTCTCCCTTCATGGGTGTAATGTTACTTTGCTCGGCTCTCACTCGAGAGCCAATACTTGAAATGAAGCGGTCTCTGTTCTTTTTAGTTCTACGCAGCTCATCTTCTAGCGCATCATACTCTGCCTGTCGAGTTCCTCGTTCCAATCTTGAAGTAGACATTCTTCTTCTTAGGTCTTCTTCTGCTGCTAATTCTTCCATTGCTATGTTGTTAGCCTTTTGTTCTTGTAATGTCTCATTAGCATATTTTTGTGCTTCCAATGCAAGTCGTTCTTCTGTAGCATTTAAGTCGGCTTCTATGGCTCTTGCTTGCGCTGCGGCTGCATCAGACTTAGCTGCTTTTTCCTCTGCCTTTGCTTGTTGTGCTAGAAGTCGAAGACGCTTGCCTCCTAAGTCTAACATATTAACTTCTAGTTGAAGAGCTGCTTCTTCTTTACGAGTAAGGGCTACTTGACGGTCTGCTAATTTTTCAAGTAAAATAGCCTCTTTGTTTTTCTTAATTGCTAGTATTCTAGCTTCTTCGGCAGCGAGAACTTCGGGTTGGTTTAGAGCTGCTACCTTGATTTCTCTTCTTGTCTTATACAGGGTCCAGGCGGTTGCTACAGTTTGCATAGCTGCGCTTGCTCCAAGTCCTAATAGAGTAATTCCTCCTCCTACACCTTGGGCTATTGCTGCACCAGCACCTCTTGCCCCAACACCTATCATATTTCCTCCAAATAACAATCCAGTAGAAATTGCGGTGCTAGCGTTTTGAAGGGCAGTACCTAATGCCTGTCCACCTTCATCTATTGCTGCTGCCATAGCCTTGGCAGCTATACTAGCGCCACGAGAAACTGCTATCCCTCCTTTAGCAAGACCTTCGCCAAATGCTCTCCCACCTCTTTCGGCAACTCCTGCACCACCAAGTGCTAACAATCCACCTGCTGCTAGGGTAGTTCCGCTAACAGCTAAGAGACCTGCGGTTGCTGCTTCTGCTGTTGCTCTTGTTACATCTCTAGCAACTGGAAATGCTTGTCGAGCTCCTTCAGTCAGGGCCCCAGCACCGGCCCCACCCAGGGCCCCTAGACCAGTGAGGGTAGCAAGGCCTGTAAACTTAGCACCCTTTCCTGCTGCATCCACTAACTTGAATGTGCCTCTTGGGATAGCACTGGTATATTCTTTTAGCGTGGCTCTTCTCTTATATTTGTTGTAAAGCCCATCAACCATGGACTTGTATGTTGAATCTAATTTACTTTGGAATATGGTTGCGCTTGTTGTTCCGGCATCTTCGCACATGTCAGCCATAAACTTCCATATTATCTGGCCACCTGATGGGCTAGTCTCAAAAAGATTAGAATAATCATTTGGACTGTTTATTTCAAACTTATCAGACTGATATAGTGCCTGTGCTTTTTGTGATGAATGCTTACTACGAACGAAGTCATCAAATAGATTTGCTTGTACTATTCCATTTCTATCTATAACTGATATATTAGGCCTTGAAGCAACTTCTGCTTTGAAGCCATCCATATTATTAATAATATTTCTAAGAGTAACAATGGTAAAGGAATAGGATTTACTTAGTAACTCATTCAAACCTCCGAACGGTACATCGACTGTGCTCTGTGATGAGTAGCGAGTAGGAGCCTCTATACTAGTTTGATTATAGTTTTCGAATGGTTTTATTGTAGCATTAAGTGCGATAACTACTTGACGCATTTCATCTAATTCTGTCATGACGGCTGCTAAAACACCATACGGCTTGAATGTAACAGGGTCTTTATCTAGTCTTTTTGTCTCTTTAACTAGGTCTGCGGCAGTGTTTTTATCAAACTGTAAGTCATCACCAATAAGAACCATGAAATCTTTTATTTTCCTTATGTAGTTCCTTTCGACTTTGCTAACTTCCTTTGGTAGATATTTCATAAAGTCGTCCATGGCAGTAGCGGTTTTGTCTAGCAAGTCTAGTTTATCACTAGTACCTTGAACCCGTCCTATAGCGAGTAGAATATCACCTTTGTCTCCGGTGTCGATTTCCACTGCTAATTTACCTAATTCGGTTATGTGTTCAGCTACCGCAATTTGACACTCTCCGTATAGGTCATTAACGGTTTCTATAATCTTTTGACTGGCCTCAAAACTCTCTCCCATGTGGGTAATCAAAGGCTCTGTTCTTCCTTCTTGCATGTGAGTAGTAATAACAGGCATCAACTCTTTTATTACCTCAAATACCTGTTCTGCTTGACTTCCTTTACCAGTCTTGCGTATTTCATCTTCATACATCTTTATTGTCTTATTCAAGAAGTCTTTCATTTGCTCTATATTTTGGTCATTTACTACTGCTGGAGCTGGGTTTACTCTTACTCCGGCTAGTTGTCTAAATGCCTCTGAGTTAGGGTCATTAAACGCTTCCTTAATGTATCTGAGAGCTAAGTAATTATTCATCTGCTGTGGAGCTAAAGGCACTGCAGCACCTCCTATTGGGTACTGGTTAGCTACAGTTCTCCTAAACCGATTGAAAGTCTCATTTCTCATCTGTTCTACTATACCCGAAATTCTACTCATAAAACCGGTGACTTCGGTATCTAATCCCATATTACGGAGTGAATAATAAAGTAAAACAGTAGTGAAGTAAATGTCATCTTTAGATGGATTGAAGTTATATTTGCGCATAGACAATTCAACTGAATCTACCATTATTTCATAGACTGAGGGAGAAGCAGAAGTTCTTTGTGCAGTAATAGGCGCAGTTGTAGCAAAATCAGCTCGTGCAGCGTTAAGCCAGGCGTTAAAGGCTGGTCTTTCAAGTAGCTGGAAATAGTTAATTGCATGTCCGGGTTCTCGGTCCGGACCTCCGGTATTTCCTATTATGTTGGTGTTCTGTGTTAGTATGTTATCTAAGAATTCTGCAAAGGAAGTATAAACTCCTGCTGGTTGTGGGACAGCGGCTCCTCCACCTGGAGGGCGCAAAGGAGTATTGTATCTCATCTGAGCGCGTTGGTCATTAACAGGTACATACGCAGGGTCGCTTACATCTCCACCAAGAGGACCTATTCCAGGATTACCTCCTACCTCTATTCCTAATGGTGTACCTGAGTTAAAAGCGACATTTCTTAGTGCAGTAATTAGTTTTTCTGCGCGGGCATTCAAGTCAGGATTCCCACCGCTAACATTGGCTTCGTTGTAAGCAGGGTCGCCTTGTAAGTCAGTAAGGTCCGCTAGCCACTCTTGGTAATTTTGATAATCGGGGTCTCCGAAAGACTCTCGTGCGACTAGATTAATACCACTCGGTGTAAGGAATTCACTTGCTGCAAACGGCCCTGCTAAACCAGTTATTCTTTCACGGTTACTACCAAGAACTTCCATCATAGCCATGATAAGACCTTGTGGCCAGTTAGTCGGTATAGGTCTAATTCCGGGTAGGTCAACAAAGTAAAACGCTGGGGTACCTTGGATTCTTTCGTAAAGTTCATTACCGACCATTGCCGCCATACTGCGGGTTTCTCTTACTAAGACATTGAACCCAGTACTATCAGTTTCACCATATCTTTCGATAACATCTACTAAGTTGTTAACAGCGCCCAATACTCTATTTAAGTTTCTGGCTCTGCCAAAGTTTTCATCTCTAATATTTCTAAAGCTGTCGCGACCAAGATATGCTACTCCTGACTTATCTGATTTTTCAGGGACCATAACAAACCCGGTTGCTGGGTCGAATCTAGGTGGGGTACCTATTTGGCTAAACGCTAAAAACGCCATATCTTTTGTCTTTTTCGGTATTGGCATCAATACTAATCCGGCACGAGGGAATAAGAAACCAGGGTGAGCGATTAAAGCAAGCTCTGTACCCATGTAGAAGTCTTTAGGGTCTGTTGCTAGTTTACTGACTAGATATTTGTATTGCTTGTCTAGCTTTCTTCTTTTTTTATCACTAGAGCCGATAACATCCCTCATAGCAGGTAGGATATATTCATTGATATATTTCAATGCATTAATATTAGCAGTACTAGTAATTAGATAAGGTGCTAATACATTTCGTGCGAAGTTATTGAAAATCTCTTCGCTGTTTTCATACCTAAGCGACATTCGGTTTGCTACTGAGACCAACGCCCCTGCTTCTCCAGTTTCAAATGCATCTTCTGCATTGTCAAGCATACGGTCAACCTCTCGACGAATATCAGTAGTTGTCTTGTCTAAGTCGAGATTTAGCATCCCTGCTCTGTCTAGCCTTCTTGCTGCTGCAGGTACAGAAGCACCTAATCCTAACGCGGTAGCTGCGTCTGTTGCTTCGGCTGAAGTAGGGTTATTACGGGGATTTCTTCTGCCCCTTGCATTGCGTTGCTTATTTTTATTGTCCTTTCTTTCTTGTTTCTTTTGCTCGCGCTTAGTCTTTGGCATAAAGCGGTGTTGAGGTAATAGGGACTCTCCTTTGCGAGCGCGTATTAGATTAGCAGTCTTTTGAGTGTGATGAAGGGAAGGAGAAACAGGGCGAGTAAGAAGAATAGAAAGGGTTTGTGTTGCACCAAATAATCCAAATTCCTTGACCATTGCATTATACAATGCTGGAGTGATTTGGTCTTGGGTAAGTGCAGTAAGACGGGAAGCATGCATAGGCTTTGGTACTTCCATAAAGCCTCTGATTTCTGCTACACTAGAAGGGTTTGAACGGACGCCTCCAGCTGCGTTAATAGTAACATGTGATGCTTTTCCTCTCGTCAAGTCACTAAGACTAATTCTTTTGCCTGACTCGTTAGTTAGTGTATAGTCTGCCATAGGTTTTCCAGGATTGCTAAGTACCATTTGCTCTCTAACCCACTTATGAGCTTGACCTAGAGAAGCCCCCATTAGGCTATTTGGTACACTATGCATATTCATTAGCTATCCCCTCAGTTAGTCTTGGGAGGGGTCGGCAAGAAATAAGTTGTTCCGTCAATGTCATTCTTGAAAGCCATGTGTCCCTCAGGTGTCTTAGGTGTTGAATCGTGCCACATTGGGCGCTGTGCATTACCAAAGACATTCATGTTAACTCCTTTGTTTGCTATATATCCGGCAGCTGGTATTGTCAGTAGACCACCTATTAGAGCGCCCCTCATAAACAAGTAGCTTGTATCAGTGGTACGCTTATATCCGGGAATCTTCTTATCAATTGCCCTACCAAAGCCTGCTACTAATGCAGCGCCCCCAACTAAGGCCCCAGTAACTACTATCTTTCGTCGTTGTTTGTCTGCTAGAAATGTATCAATAAATGCCAACTTAATCACCTCTTACTTTGTTTTGCTCTTAGCTTATCGTAGAATACTCCACGGTCTGCTTTTTGAATCTTGAATAAGTTTTTCTTGCCTGGCGCTCCAGCTACGGTTGGTACTCCATAGAAGCGAGTGAACTTTTCCCATGCTGGGTTAGCCTCTGCTTTGCGGTGCTTTGGTCTAATAGTCCGGCGACCTTCACTATCGGTAAACGCTTGGAATGACTTACGAGGTAGTCCAACGAGCCACGGCTCGACTGTGCCTGTTCTGTTGAAGACCCCTTTCTTGATAAAGTAGCCACCATCTAATGCGCCGGGAAATACTTTAGCTAATCCGCTACCATCTGACACTGAAAGTGAACCAGCCGACCAATATTGTGTTTGCTTAGCTGGTCCCTTGTGCTTTCCTGAAAAATCCATTTGAGTCTTTGGTATTAGTTCAACATAGATGTATTTTCCTCGACCCATTTGGCTTTGAGCACCAAAGCGAGCCGGGTTTGCTCTTGCTCCTCTCGCTACTCCTCGACGACGGTCTGCTGCATCACGGTCAGCGTCAGTTCCTCTACGGTCTCTTGCTGAGCGGTCTCTCTCATTGAACCCACCTACAAGTGCACTCATTGCCGCTGCTTGCTCATCGAAACTAGCAACACGGGTATGCTTGTCATTGCCTATTTGCAGAACTTCTATGATATTCTCCACACCTGTTCCTGATGAGTTTAGTTCCATGTAAAACCCTAATGGTGGGTGGGTGTTTGCATTTTGGTTAGGTTGTGTCTGTGGCCACATGACTAGATTACCACTCATATCACGGCCTTGTGCAATAATCATACGGTTGGTTGCATCGTTGTTAGTGTTCCTACTTGTTGCTAAATTACCGAAGTTAAAGCGATGGTATCTAATTTGGTCGCTAGCTACGAATCTGCCTCCGTGTGTACCACCAACATCAATCTGTTGGGCCATGGATTTGAAATTGTAAGGTGGGCTTAAGAGTGCATTGAGCTGAGAGCGAACTGTCATAGTATCTCCTAACTCCATTGCTTCTATTGTTTGCTGCATAAGTGCAAAGGCCTCTATCGGGTCGCCTGTCAGGCTGGTTGACATAGTAGCATAAGCACGACCGGAAGCACGAATACCCATCTCTATTTCTTCAACCATTGCTACTTCAGTAGAAGATAGTCTAACATATCGGTTAAGGAATTGTTGGTATACTGCTTCTCCTTCTTGTGCATGTACGCTATTGAGGGTGTAAAAGTTATACTCTTGCAGTGGGATAGAAGTTAAGATATCATGAGCAAGACGGATAGGAATACTACCCTCTCTTCTGTCACCTCTTGAAGTTCTAAGTTGTATTTGTCCAGTACACAAGTCATAAACCATATTACCCTTTAAAATCGCATCTGAGGCACTTGTGCTAGGGTGGTTAGCTAATCTACGAGTAAACTGTATATGTCCTGGGTCATTGTTCCACTCTTCGCAGAACATACGAAGTGATAGCATTTCTTCAGGACTGTAAGGTGCTTGAATTTCTAACGCATCATCAATAGGTTCCATGTTATTGATGTATTGTTGCCACATACGCGCGGTTACCATTTGACGAAACGGACTGTCGCGAATCGTTTGTCCTCGCCACCCTGGAATAATTTGTAGCATGAAATTGGCAAAACCACGAAGACCACCGGGGCCCTGTTGACCAGCTCTTCCGCCGGGTAGTCTTAATACACGCCAACTACGCTGGGTTGTAAACAGGCTTGTTACTCTTGGGTTATCCATTACACTACCGTGTGTTATATCGGCTTTGTCAGAGTTATATATGTTTTCCATTGGTCCATAGAGGACTCCGCTTTCTTCTTGGGTTTCATCACTTTCTTCTTCACTTCCGCTTACATTTAATACCATATCTAGCGCCCCCCGTGTTCACGCACATCACTTTTCATAATAGAGTCATCGGTCATCACTCTTCCTCCTTTAGTCTCTTTCTTACTAAACTAACAACATTGTTTTTCTTAGTAATAGCACTCCCTACACCATAAAGCACTAAACTTGGAATTACTAGGTAAAGACCAATAGAACCTAGTAGTCGTACCCCGTTTATTAGAGATTCTTGAGGTTGGTCGTAAGTGAAAATACCACCTAAATTTCCAGCTGAGAATCCTTCTTTTACTGCTCTATCATGTGCCGGTCCAAACTCCATACCATGCTGCATGTGTTCATGCATGCGCTTGATATGAGACTGTTTAGTACCTTTAGGATGCTTGTCACTTATCTGTTGTAGAGACATTCCTGATAAGCCAGAGGAAGCTAATACACGATAGTAATTTTGAGCTTCTTTCAAAGCTACTTTATCGCCACCAAAGGCCTGCTTTGTTAATGAATTAATCTGCCTAAGATAGCTAGGTCGTTGTACTGTATCTAGCCCACCTTGCGCCTTGATAACAGTTGTATTATGTTTGACTGTTTCTAAAATATCGTAAGGAGTGGTTTCTGCTGCTGTTAGGTCTATTTCTTTGAAAACTACTCCAGTGCCCCCGCCAAGATTACCTGCGAGGGCGGAGCGAAAAGGTTGTCTTAGTTTGTTCTTGTTAAGATACCCAAGTCTTGTCCCATTGTTTCGGGGTGGTGGTAAAGATTTTCCGAGATTGTTTTTGAAACGAACATTTTGCATAGTGCTACGCATAATATCTAAGTCGCTTTTTATTAGTTGGAGTTTCTTATTTCTAATAGCCGCGTCATAACTATTTTTATCTTCTAACATGTCATTGAGCTTCCCCATAATTCTTCGGCTAGCATCGTTGACTACTGATATTTGTTCAGGGGTTAGGTCCTTTTGAACCAACTTCATTTGAGAAAGTAAGCGTACTCTTTCTTGGTCTTTCTGTTGAACTACTAACTTAAGCATAGCAGCTGAGGAAACGGTTTGCTGGCTTTGTGCTGCGCTTTCTAAGTTTGCTAATGCGCGAAGTGATTTCGCTACATACTTGCTTGCCCCGCTCTCAGATGGGTCCATCTTGAAACATTCCTTTGCTTCGTCAATTATACTTGCTAGTGCTTTATCAATTTTTATTCGAGTAACAGAATCCATGTTAGATATTAGCGTTCCGTAGGTATTGGTAAAGTTAGATATCTGTAGAGATACTTGGGAGAATGCTTCCTTCCAAGCAGGGTTGCTTAGCATTGAGTCATTAGAGAGATTACCAAATACACTACCTAGTGGGACCGACACTCCGTCTAGTATTTGATTGCTAATTGTTTCTACTCGATTTAAACTTGCATTGACAGTGCTACCTGCCACTACTCTAGTAAGTCGGCGCTGTCTCTGCATAGCCCTTAGTTTATCCAAAGTCAAATCAACTTCGCTCTGTACCATATTCAGTTTAGCACTGCCTTTGTCGTTTAGTAATCCCTTTCCTTTCAGTATTCCATCGACCTTTAACAGGTAGGCATTTATTTCTCGTTCAAAGCTTGGTTGGTCCATCATATTATCACTCTTCTAATTTTCTCTGTAAGTCTATTTCTGACATGGCTAGTCTATTTAGGGATTCATCTTCTCTGTTCTTAGCGATTCTTCTTTTTCTAAGTGCGGGTCCTAATTTGACAATAAAAGCTAAGGCACCTAACCCTGCTAAGCCGATTGCTACTGTCGTAGCTGCTGTCTTAACACTTTCTTCTGCACCATCGATAAAGTCATTTAACAATCCACCCATTTGGTCAGTCTTAAGGCTAGTTTGCTTAGACTCTGTACTATACTTCATTGGGTTGCCATAACCTAATGCTCTTGCTTTTAGTGCTTGGCGCTCGCTGTTACCAAAACCTGATACATTACTATGCTTAACTGCTACGCCACCTTCGGGCTCTTTAGGAGGAGTAAGTACGATAGAAGGTGTATTACCTAGGCCCTCAACTAAGAATAAATCATTAAAACCATATTGTGCAGTATTGGTTCTACTAAGCCCATCGAGACTAGTAACATGGTCTGCGCTGTATTTTTCTGTTACATCGGAAACTTGCCCTACTGAACCTAATAGTGAGAATTTTTTATGTTTTAGTTTTACTAACTCTGTGCGGAAGAACCAACTTTTGTCTTTGTCGGTTGCTTTGTTAAACTCGGCGTTGACATTTTCCTCTACTGTATCATTTCGATTTTTGTACGCTTCATAAGTAATATCAACCATTGGGTTTTCTAATTCCGAATCAGCAAATGCTTCGACTGGCGTTGCACCTGCTTCTTCTTTCTTCTTCTGTTCCTCAATTTCTGTGAGTAAATTTACTTGCTCTTCATGTATATAGAAGTAAAGATTATTCCCTCCTATATACACTGAGCTAAAGGGTGTGTCGTCTCCAACTATTGTTGGACCCCACCAACCTTCAGGTATTTGACAATACGCTATTGTATATGAGTGACGGTATTTTACCCCATTATAATCTACTTCATAACGAAGTGGGTCATCTTCTAAAAATCCAGATATCTTAGTATTTTCAATACCGTCTAAATCCGGGAGCTGGTCGCCTCGTAATACTGCTATTAGTATTTCTTTAGTTAGGGGTACTCCAGGGAAACAAGTATTCCAAAAGGGCAGAAATTCAGATGTTTTGTCCGGTTTATCAATATCAGTCAACTTAAACTTCTTGATTCCCTTGTAGCTTATCATATCTGCTGTAAACTCGTTTGGTCCATGATTGCCGCGTGTTAAATCGCGTTGGTTATTTCTAAGGTCCATTGGGGTTTCATTTTTAGTCTTGAGAGAATTTCTTGAAATCCAAAAGTTGTCGAAAAAGTCTAATGCCTTTCCTAGCAACATAAAAGAGCCACCTGGCTGGAAATTCCCATTAACCCAATATGCATTTGTTATGTCCGGGTTATCTGCATAGCTGAACATAAACGGGTCAATAGCAGCAAAGCTAACAGCCCCGGCAGCTGGTATAAATCGCTCTGTTTGCCTTCTATCCCCGTCATCGGATTGGGCGGGCGGGCATAGTAAAATAGCATACCGTGGGCTTTGATTGCTACTAAGTAATCGGAAGCCATTCTTTTCTACTGCAAGCCCAGCCTGAGTCCCATTTACATTTGGCCTACCAATCCTTGTATATGCTACATCTTGAAAGCTCGGGCTTCCTCTATCACTATCTAAGTAAGGGTAGCAATTCCAAGTTTTATCTAGCTGCCATTGAGGGGTTATGTTGTAAAACTCGTCCTTTTCGTTAAGCTGACGAGGGAAGCGGAAATAATAGACAAACTTGCCCTCACCATTGAACTTAGCGTCATAGTCGGGGTGTATCATTGGTACTGACCATGTATTTGTTTTTGGGTTCCACCACTCTAGTTTAGTGCAGAATTTATCGGCTTCTTTATCAATTAGCCAAAAACCTGCTCCGTCGAAATTTAACTTTACTTCTCCACCCTTTTTTTGTATGGAATGCTTGTTCTTCTTATACCACTTAGAATAAGTCTTTTCATTCTCACCTAGCCAGTTTTGATGGACAAATCTTATGTTCTCTTTTGGCATTTTTACACCAAACTCAGCTCCAGTTATATTTGCTGCAACATTATACATGCCGGGTAATGTTGGAGACTTATAATAGTGATATTCACCACCATAACCCAATGTATCTTTATATCGAACCATTTGGCCTACAATACATAGTGGTTGGCCTACTTGTACATTTACAGTATTTTGCTGAAGAGGCTGCCACCCGCTACCCTTTGCATATTGATACACGGAAGCGGTAGCTAACCAACCAGCGTCATAGTTGGCCCACCATTTTACCTCTTCTTTTGGTGTTATAGCAGTGCCAGTTCGCCCATAATCCCAATCGTGATTGTTAACCTCGCCGTCCCAAAAGTCTGAGTCAGACGAGCTTAGTTCAGGTTCGGTTGGGATAAATCCTAGAGAAGAATAAGCGCTTGGGTTTGACCTTAGTATCTGTCTCGACTGTGAGTCTAAGTAAGTAGGGTCTAAAGTGGAAGGTATCGTAGGAGATATGTGGAAGTTGAGGTTTTTTATTTGGGTTCTTAGTTTCATTGTATGAGTTAAAATTACTACTGGATAAGTTATTGAAATTTCAAGTGGCTTAACAAACAGCAAAGCTTCGTGGCCGCGGTCAGTTGTTACAGTGGCGTAAAAATATCCTGAAGTACGGCTTGCAAGGCGAATGTCTGCACTAAATGTTACTTCGTCATATACTCTAAATGAGATATTTTGACTACTGATTACATCATCTTTTACAATAACTCGCTCAGCACCTCTACCACGGCGTATAGTAACTTTTTTGATTACTGGTTTTGCACTCGCTGCTCCTAATGAAGAAGAGCGAATAAACGCCGAGTTTTGCTGGTGAGCGATTCTTGGTCTCATTGTCGCAACGCTCCCTGCATGCTACTACGCAAAGCAGGGAAAAGACCAGCTAGACCCTTAGTGCCCTGCTGCTCACTTAGGACTGGACGACCATGGCCGCGGAGTTTGTCGATACCAGAGAGTGTTCTTTGTGTACGGGAATGCATGGTTATGTTTCTACTTAGCCCATTTAGGTTCTGCCTTCTCGGCCCATATTTACCAGGAGGTGCCTTTATCTCGTCTTGACGCTCCTGTGGCATTGGTGCGTATGTTAAATCGTGTCTACCGACGAACCTTTGAACTGCTGCGTGAGCACCTATAAGAAGGAACAGGTAAGTGTCTTCTATCAATAGCTTGGCTTGAGGTAAAGTTAGCGGTTGATTGTTGCGGCCAGTAGGTTCTTGATTAATGAACTTCCTTTCAAAGATAGCTCTAGTTTTTCTTGCGTCCGCAGAATATCTAGCAATCTCATCCATGGTGGATTTATCGTTTAGTAATTCTCGGTAGGTAACGCTACTGGGCCAAGGCTTTTGTCGTTGACGATGCCACCATTGTGCATATTGTTCTTCAAAATGTGGTTTGTCGCGTAGTAAATCTTGTACTTCGGCTTGATGATTAGAAGATGAACTACTAGAAGATGAACTACTAGAACTAGACTCTGTCGAGCTTGGAGAAGAATCGGTGCTTCCAGCTCTTGCTCTCTTAACTGCTTGCTCTAGCTCTTTCATATACTCATTTAGTAGTGGTTTTATCTTCTTTGCAAGATACACTTGGAACTCGTTTTTAGTCATCTTGCGGCTTGACTGACTACGACTGTCTGTGTTAATATTTACACCAGCACTCAAAGAGCCTTGTTCCCAGCGAGTCATCTCGTTTAGTACTATTTTCTCAACCTGCGCAGCAACTGAAAATGCCTTGTTAGCCCAAAATTTAGCTTGCTCAGGGCCTAGTGTTTTTGCAGTGTCAGCCAGCATACCGCGCCCTTCTAGACCATCAGAAATCATTTTCATTATGTCTCCTTTTTCCTTGTTAAACTCCGTGATAAGCACCTTGCTGTCAAGGCTGCTCATCCTGTTAGTTGGTTTAAATTTCCTCACATCTTCGGTGATTTGGTCTGCTATCGGTCCTTGTGGGACAACTTCCTGAGTACGGGTTGCTTGGTTTACCTTTGCAGCACGATTTTTGTCATTAAGAGCCGTCATAAGAGCTAATTGAGGTAATAGTCCATTAGGTCTTACTGGTCCTCTTGAAGGGATTGGACGACGAGGGCTTACTGCGACATTTCTTGTCGCTATTGTATTAGCTTGAGCACGAGCTGTTCTTTCAGCATTGACGGCCTTTCTTTTTATTTCTTCCAGTCTTTGATTGCGCATACGG
>CEWG01054203.1_pt1 | contig 20123 bp, 13 predicted proteins | sample 361411 | NCBI WGS metagenome assembly CEWG01 (sample SAMEA2622173, study PRJEB7988) | marine metagenome | biome: marine biome (ENVO:00000447); feature: surface water layer (ENVO:00002042); material: "saline water (ENVO:00002010), including plankton (ENVO:xxxxxxxx)" | depth 5 m | reverse complement strand
GTTCCAAAAAAAATGCAGGGCAAAAGTTTACTGAAAGCTTTTAAGAATCCTTCAAAGGCTCCAGAGGGTTGGAGAGAAAGTATTTACTACGCCTATTATGGTGAACGCACACATCGTGTTGCTAAGCATGATGGGGTACGGACAGAAAAACATAAACTAATTCATTTTCCAAATACAAAAGAATGGAACTTATTTGATTTGGAAAACGATCCTCAGGAAATGAACTCAATTCATAATAAACCTGAATATCAAAAGGTTCTCAACTCACTCAAAGAAATTTACTCTGAGAGCAAAAGAAAATATGCTGCCAATTCAGCAACGATTCCGGCTCATAGAATGGATCAAGAATGGTGGAGAAATAGACATCGGCAAAAAGTAAAACTAGCTAAAGAGGGAAATTACGATCTTCTTTTCATTGGAGATTCTATCACACATGGTTGGGAAAACGCAGGAAAGGCTTCTTTCGAAAAATTTTACACCGATAGGAAAACTTTAAATATCGGATTTTCTGGGGACAGAACTGAACACGTTCTTTGGAGACTGTTAAATGGTGAATTACCAGAAAATGTAAATCCCAAAGTAGCCACAATTATGATTGGCACCAACAATACTGGACATGCAATGCAAGACGCAGAGGAAACGTTCCTAGGAATTAAATCTATCGTAGACCTTCTTCAGGACAGGAGGCCTAATATGAAAATCCTTTTACTGGGCATTTTCCCCCGCGCAGCTAATCCAGATCATCCTCAAAGGATAAGGAATAACAAAATAAACGAGCTCGCTAAGACTCTTGCAAACTCAACTAGTGTTCACTATTTGGATATTTCAGGAAGCTTTTTAGACGAAAATAAAAAATTACCCAAATCCGTAATGCCGGATGCACTACATCCAAATTCAAATGGCTATAAAATATGGGCCAACGCTATGGAAACAAAACTTAGTGAACTTGGAGGTTGGAATAAGATTAATTAATAAGAAACTTTTAACCCTCTGGGGTAAGTCCAATTATAATATCCCAAACCGCATCAAGTTCTTTAATCTTAGATCCTTTGATTAGCTTAAATTCGACCGACGTCAATTTTTGTCCAACCTTACCCAAGCGTTTAAAGATAAAATCCTTATCATTTCTTTTATCCCCTTTCACATAGCACTGAGAAGTTAACATTCTTTTATTATTTACAGTAACTGCTACGTGAATATGAGGAGCCCGACCAGGATAGGTCACAGGTTTAACAGTACGGAAATAATATCTTCCTTTGGAATCAGTTAAAAATCTTCCATATCCCTGAAACTTATCATCTCTACCTGGCCGATTATCTTTCGAATGTAAATAAACACCCTTGGCGCCAACTTGCCAGATTTCGACTAATGCATTTTTCACAGGCTCGCCTTTTATATTTAAAATCGTACCAGATAAATGAGAAACTTCTCCGACAGCAGGAGTAATTGAATCTCCAATAACTAAAAGATCATTATCCGTATCTATCGGCATTTTATCGGGATAGAATGGGCCTTCAGTTTGTCTGGGCGTAGGCTCCATTAAAGATTCAGCAAATAAACCTGGAGTCAAAAAAGCTCCAGCTCCAAGACCTAATCCAAAAAGCATTTTTCTTCTGTCCCAATAACCAATTTGTAGCGGGTAGTTATCTCTCATAACTTCAAACTTAACCGTACAACTCATCTAAATCAACGATATGTAATGCATCGAAAAATGGTAAATATAACAAGAATTAATCTTGCAATCAGTATTTAGGCTATGGATAATAATTAATCTAACACAAATCTAATGAACCGATACATCGTGATATTATTTAGTACGTTACTCATTTTTTTAACGTCCTGCGCAACCACCAAAAGAGAATACCCTACCTCAAGTTATCAATGTCAAAAAACTGGTGAAATTTTTGAGATCTCTAATTCTATTGATGAGGGAAATCTTATATGCCCCGACAAAACGTGTGGTGGAAAACTTGTGAAAGTTGCAAGCTATCGACGATACGGCTCCGGGTTGAACACTCGGTATGGTTATAGTGACCCTTGGAGAGTTGGATACTCAGGACCATACGTCAATCGAAGAAACTTTTTTGGGATGGGTTTTCACAGTGGTCATCACCATCATCACTATTATCATGATGACAAACGCTCTAAATCTGGATCTAAAAAATCGAGCGGTCCATTTTCTAAAAATATTCCTACTTCCGGTAACAATTCATCAGGCCCATCAACAAGCTCTAAAAGTTTTTCCAAAAATATCCCCGGCAGCTCAAGCAGACCGTCTAGTAGCCCCAGCCCTAGCAGATCATCCAGTAGCTCCAGTTCATCGGAAAACTTTTCAAGGAGAATACCAAGTAGCTCAAGTAGTTCGTCTAGAAGCTCGGGAGGTAGTAAAAGCTTCTCAAAAAGCATCCCAAGCAAAAACTCAGATTAATACAGAGGACTACTTCTCAATAATTTGTTGAATCTTATTATCTGAATCAACAATCACAGTCTTTGAGGTAACTGGCTTATCAGTGATCTCAAATCCAATAATTATTACAATTTCTCCTTTTGTTATCAGCTTTGCTGCTGCCCCATTAAGACAAATATCACCAGATCCTTTTTCACCTTTCAGTATATAAGTTTCAAGTCTTTGCCCCGAGTCAACACTAGCTACAAGAACTTTCTCCCCTGGCCAAAGACCAACAGAATCAAGGAGATCTTCATCAATAGTGATACTACCCACATAGTCTGGATTTGCATCAGTTACGGTTGCTCTATGGATTTTAGATCTTAAGACCTGTCGCATGAAAGTTGAGTATAATTAATTAAATTGGGAGCCGAAGCTAAACTCACCAGAGAAGAAATCAAGGAGCTCTCAAGTCTAAACTATGATTTTTCTTCTATAATGGAAACTTCGTATTCTAGAACCCTTCCCCAAGCTGAAAACTTGCCATCCTTTATCTTTCCTTGGCTCTTTCCTCCTCCAATAAACATTTTCGTTCCTTCAGCATTAAAGACTGCATCGCTGCAGCGAATACCGGAATTTTCAGAGCAAATGATCTTTCCTTCACTTGAATCAAATATTGCAGTATTCCAATTACCCTTGAACATCCTTCCAGCCATAAGAAAAAATTTCTCGGAAGGATGAAAAGTTAAAACCTCCATCAAACCCTGACCAATCTCAGAATCCAAAGCACTTGAGATAAGTTTTGGATCACCTTCTCCTGGAGCCCAACGATATTTTTCCCAGAGTTGCTTACCGTTACCTGCAGCAGGATCTCTAGTTGTTCCCATTCCAGCAACATAAATAAATGAATCGTCAGGAGAAAATTCAATGGAAAAAATTCCACCAGTATAATAATGCCCTTTAATAATACCCCATCCTGTGAACTTTTCAGTAGTCCATTTTGAAACCATTTGATTATTACTCAAGTCCCAAACCCTAACTTCACCCATTAGGTTTCCAGCCGCCAAAAATCGGCCGTTATTACTGAATGCAATTGATTGAACTGGCGGCTGATGAGAAAAAGAATGCGTTAAATCTCCTGTCTGAGAATCATAAACTTTTACAGAGGGCTCTTTTTCAGGAGCTGGTTCATATTTATAACCACCGACAAGATACTGACCTGTGACGGATGCGATTTTTTGCTCATCACGCGATACAGCACTTTGCCAAGACCAAAAGTCATGTGCTTTTATTTTTCTTAATTCATTATGCGACTTACGATCAGACCACTTTATAATGCCGTCATAATCTGATGAGATAATATTATCACCACATAACCTGACTCCTGAGGATATATTTTCGTGAGTTACTATTTTTTTTGGTTTCTTCTCAGAATCATCAAGGCAATACACTCCCCCATCGTAGCATGATACATAAATTTTTTTATCGTCACCAAGAACCAAGGATAAACAGTGAGAGGGAAACTTCGTTTCCTTAACTTTTTTAATCTCAACTTTCAAATTAGCACCTCCCTAATAGGTTTAATTTGCTCTTCTACCCTGTGGAAAGTTGGGAAGTTTGGAAGATCATACTCTGAATGAGGGTCTATTCCTAAGGCACTAAATATTGTTGCAAACAGATTACGCTCATTAAAAGGAGAGTCCTTTACATCAACCCCTAAGTCATCAGTTTCACCAACCACTGCTCCTCCATTAATTCCACAACCTGCCATGGCTAAACTCCAAGCATTCGGGTAATGGTCTCTTCCTCTTGCCTGATTAATCCAAGGAGTTCTTCCAAATTCGCCCATAGCCACAACTAATGTATCTTCGAGCAATCCTCTTTCTTCTAAATCATTCACAAGTTGATAGATGATATTATCTAAATCAGGTACGACCATCTGATATATCTCGTGATTAAAAACGTGAGTGTCCCACGGCATTCCGTTCGCAACCATAACGAAAGGGGCCCCTTCTTCGACTAGGTTTCTTGCTAGTAAGGCATGCTGTCCAAAGGTACCTGGACCATAGCGAATGCGATCCTCTTCTGGTAAACGGTTAAGATCAAAAAGATCAGCACAACTCATTAATCCTCGAACTCGTTCAAAGGTTGCATTGTATGATGCGACAGCAGAACTCTTTGTTTCATTCTCAAATTTTTTTGAATAAAATTTTTGGAGTTCCGCCCTTGCTTCATGATCATTATCAGTTATTGAATCGAGCTTATCGGTATCAGGGATCTTAAATTCTCCACCGACACGCACTGGTGAATATTCAGCACCTAACCAACCAGCCCAATTGCCTGCCTTAAATCCTTTAAACTCATTGCCCTCTGGACACGGATCAAGAAGAACAAAGTTCGGTATTCTTGAACTCAATTGCCCCAACTGCTCTGCCAATACGGAACCCATCGTAGGCCTCACAAAAGGTGGCCGTTCCTTATCTCCTCTTTGTAATAAGTTGATAGCCTGAGTGTGCTCTGTCTGAGCAGTCTTCATTGATCGAACCACAGCAAGTTTATCTGCAATGGAGGCACAATGAGGCATCAATTCGGAGAAATGAATGCCTGGAATACTAGTAGGAATACTTTTAAAAGGTCCTCCAGTGGGTTTACCTGGTTTTGGGTCCCAAGTTTCAAATTGGCTAGGACCACCACACAACCATAGGAGGATACAATGTTTTTGCTTTTTCTTGGCTATCGCAGAAAATGCTGGATTTGAAAAAAGCCCAGACCAACTAAAAGTAGAAAGAGCACCTGCACTTAATCCCTCAAGGAACCTCCTCCTGTGCATTAAATGGTCAGGTGAACCACAATTCTTTTTTACATCATCCATCATTAATTAATGATTCATTCTAAATTCAGGCCCTGAAATCAATGCCCAGCATAATTGTTCAACATTATCATTATCTCTTTCAAGAAACTTCACTCCAGCATCTATTTCAGATTGATCCGGAAGACGGTTAATTATTAAATCAAAAGCCTTAATAACTTTTTCCACATTGGTTTTTTCCATCTTAACATTTGCGATAGTGGTGTTATTTTCAGAAAATAGAAACTCCTCAACTAATGGATTATTACTAAAGAATAATGCTTGTTGAACACTCGGAGAATAAATCTCAGGTAAAATATTTGGAAACTTTTTAACGATCGCATTTCGAAGTTTATTGTAATCAATTTCACTAAATTCACCGTCTTCGTTTGGTATATTTCCCATAGCAATTAGCAATGATTTTGATAGAGATTCTGCACTCAGTGGCCTAACTGAAAAATAACTAAAGGTGTCAGGCTCTGGCTTAATCTCTCCTACGGGAGAACTCGATAATTGGTAAGGCCTACTTAAAAGGATTGTCCTAAACAGTTTCTTAATGTCATATCCAGACCCCGAGAAATCTTTAGCTAAATAATCAAGGAGTTCTGGATGCGAAGGAGGATGAGAAGAATCCATCTTATCAACAGGATGCACAAAACCGCGCCCCATTAACAGTGCCCAAACCCGATTAACAAAGGCCTTCGAAAAAGAATCCTCCGACTGAGTAAAAATCGCTTCAACAAGCTTTTCTCTCCTGGAAAACTTTGGCTCAGGAGTTTTATCGATTTTGACTAGGTTATACCCTTTTTTTTCCTTTTTATTTTTATCAAACCAACTTTGTGCTGGAGGACTAATATAAAGATCGGCTTTGTCTTTTGTTGAAGAATCGTTTTCGTCAACGATTTCAGTTCCATCAACCAAAACAAGACTAGTGTCGAAGCTTTTACCACTTAGATCAGCAAACTTCGAAAATCCCCCTGTCGCTCGCTCTGCTACCCGAATTCCATCTTTAGTCTCAACATTTAATGAACGATTAAAAAAAGCAATCATTCCCCAATAGTGCCTTTGCTCAATCTCTGGTGACACTGGATGATCATGACATTGTGCACATTGAATTTGTTTACCAAGCAAAGAGGACATTGTTAATTTTGCCATCTCTGAATGATTATTCTTTTGTTCAAACAAGAACCATGAAGCCCCCAATTCGTTTTTAGATTTGGGTTTTGCAACAACAAGGTCCTTGGCCATTGCATCCCACGGCCTATTGGTCTTAAAGGCCCAAGTTAAATATTCTAACCACCCGTTTTTAATTCTCTCTTCCCTACTTTTTTTTCTTTCTGACTCCCGACCAAGCAACATAGCGCTAAAAATTTCAGCCATATAATTTGGGTACTCATTGGAGCTTAACAAACGGTCTACTAATTTGATTTTCTTATCATTAGAATCACTTTTGAGAAAATCAGCCATCTCATCAGAGGTCGGAATTCTACCCACAATATCAAGATGGACTCTTCGACAAAATGTACGATCATCAACGGTTGGGCTCAATGGTATACCTTGTTTAGAACAACTTTCCTCAATCACATAATCAATAACCCCAGAAACACTTAGATCTTTAGGAATTTCAATAGCTGAATCATAAAGGCTATCGCTTTCTTTTGTTGCCGCTAATGTCTCAATCCAAACTCTTATGTATTCGATTTCGTTATTGTTGAGCTGCCCTTTAGGAGGCATATGAGGATCGGCTTCAGCTCTTAAAACAGTGTAAATTGAACTTTTTTCTGGGTAGCCCTTCTCAATAACAGGACCATTTTCTGAACCAGCGAGAATAGATTCTAAAGATCTTATATCCAGACCCGCTTTCTTTTTTGCTCCTCCGTGACATTTAACACAATTGGACTGGAAAATTGGAGCAATATGAGCCTTCCACAAATCTGCAGAAGCATTTTCATGCCAAAATAAAGATAGGGAAATTAATAATAATACTCTGCCCACGGACTATAAAATTAGCTTTTAAGAGAGTTTGGTCAAATATCTGAACTATAATTTTTTAGTGTAAATCCTTCTCCTTTTATGGGTTTTAAAATCATACCCTTTCCACATTTCAAGTATCTCCGAATTAGTTTCTAATTCCCCATTAGTCTCAGCCCATTTTAAACCCTTTCGAATGGCAGATTTGTGCATTTCATGCATCAAAACAGAATTGAGACCTTGGTTACGAAATTTAGAACCAACAGCTACTAAACATAAATCAAGGACATCATTCTTTCTCATTTTCAGAATGATTTTTAACCATCCAAGAGGGAATAATCGCCCCTCACATGCCTGCATTGCCTCTGAAAATGATTCCATGGCTATTCCCGCTGCAACCATTTTATTATTACTATCAATAACAATCTTCACAAACTCGGGGTTGATATACGAAAAGAAATGATCAATGAGATAATTTATCTCTGCCTCGTTAAGAGGTACAAAATCATGAAGCCCAGAATAAGCTTCGTTTATGAGTTCAAAAAATTCTTTACCTTTTTTCATCAACTCCTGTTTTGAGGGAACTGGCCAAATAGAAAGGTTTTTCTTTTTAAGAACATACGATGAAATTTTTTCAATACGCCTGTCAGGTTCGCCAGAAATTCTGATTCTATGCTCTAAGTAATCAACTTCTTTAAAGTATCCACACGCTTCGATATAATTAGAATAGTATGGATAATTATAACTGGATATAACCGTTGGAAGTTCCTCAAATCCATCTATCAAAATACAATTCCGATCAAAGTGGCCTGGACCCAAAGGTCCATCAATTTGAGTCATCCCCATGCTCTTTGACCAATCCTCTACTTGATCAAGAAGCAACTTACAAACCAAGGGTTCATCAACGAAATCTATACTTCCAAAACGAGACGCCTTTCGATCCCTCAATTTATTATCTCTTCGATTAATATATCCCGCCACTCGGCCAACCACCGTTTCATTTTTTAAAACAAGCCAATAGCTGAAATCAGATTCAATCAGTGATGGGTTTTTTTCTGGAAGCATTGCATTGAATTCATCATTACGCATGGGAGGAATCCAATAGCTGGAATGCTTATAGAGTTGAAAAGGGAAATCAACAAACTTCATAAGAAGTTTATGATTATCAGCTCGAATGACTTTATAACTCTGACTCACTCTACAAAGATTAACATTAATTGGAAAAGTTCTTCAAGAAGGTAACAATCATGATTGACTAAAAAGATCTCTCTACCTCAGTATTCTGCAATGTTGGATAAATCTCTTACAAATCCTAGCAGAAGAAAATTTCTAAAATCATCTGCAGCAGCCTCTCTCCCAACCTTTGTCCCATCATCCGCTTTTGGAGCCAATGAAAGAATTAATTTCGCGGGCATTGGTATGGGTGGAAGAGGTCGAGGTGATATGAACTCGTTTTTAGGCTTTAGTGAAATACAAACTTTGGCTGTTTGTGATGTGGTACAGTCACATGCTGATCAGGCAAAAAGTGCCGTAGATAGAAGGTACGGCAATAACGACTGCAAAACCTATGTAGACTATCGCGAGATCATCACTCGCGATGATATAGATGCAATTCTCATCGCGACTCCAGATCATTGGCATGCGAAAATTGCTATTGAGGCCATGATGTCAGGTAAGGATGTGTTTTGCGAAAAACCCGAAACGTTAACTATCAAAGAGGGGCAAATGATGAGGGATACAGCTCGCCGATTTGGGCGCGTCTTTTCAGGCGGAAGCCAAAGAGTTTGGGGAGATTATAACTGGTTTCACAGAATGATTTATGGTGGCGCTATTGGAGAAGTTAAAGAGGCGTGGGTTAATGTTGGAGGACCTGCGGGAGAGTGTTACTTACCAGAAGAACCATTACCAAATGGCGTTGATTGGAATCGTTGGTTAGGACCTGCTCCATGGCGTCCTTATCATCCCGCACTTACTAGGGGTGGATTTAGACCGTTTCGGGATTATTCCGGAGGAAGTATGACAGACTGGGGATGCCATGGGTTTGGAGGTGCCCTTTTTGCACTAAACTTGCACGAAACTGGACCAGTAAAAATCACTCCGCCAGATGGGAAAGATATAAAACATCTTACCTATGAATTTTCTAATGGAGTAAAAATATATCATGGAGGAGGATGGGGAGGAATCCTCTCCTTCAAAGGGACAGAAAACGAAATACCCTTTAGAAATAATTCTAAAAATCGGCCTAACCCACCATCAGTCTACATCCCTAATTATAAAGGTCAGGGTGGGCTTTCTGGAGATTTTATTCATTGCGTAAAGAGCAGAGAAAAACCATTCAGAGACATTGAAAGAGCCCACCGAACAGCAACTCACTGTCATCTTGGAAATATCGCTTACTGGCTCAAAAGAGAAATCAAATGGGACCCAGTGAAGGAAGAGATCATTGGAGATCCAGAAGCTTCAAGATGGATCGACAGACCAAAAAGAGAACCTTTTACAATTGGCTAAAGTTAATAAAATGAAAAAAATCCTAATAATTATTTTTACTCTTTTTATTGGTTTTAATTTATTCGCCGATGAGGTGGATCAAGCCATTTCAGCTGCAATTAATTTCACTGACGGCAAACCGTCAGAACCATTAAAGCTTCTAGAAAATTTTTCAGTCGAATCAATTAACAATCCTGAAAGAAGAGATTTGATTGAGATTAAAATCTTAGATGCTTTACCAAAGGCAAATTCGCGAAGAGCTAAAGATTTTTTCTGTCGATTACTTAGAATAGTTGGTACTAAAAAATCAATTCCTGTTCTCGGAGAAATGCTCAGTGATAGGGAAACTAGTCATATGGCAAGGTATGCTCTTGCATCGATGCCTTATGAGGAGGCAGGACAAGTTCTACACAGTAATCTTAATGAAGTCAGTGAACCATTAATGGCTGGAATTATAGACAGCTTAGGAGATATCAGGTATCAGAAGTCCGTCCCTGATCTCATTTCTCTATTGGACAGAGCCTCTGTGGCAAATAACGCAACTCGAGCCCTAGGACTAATTGGAACCTCAGGAGTATCCGATCAGTTAATCCCAAGATTGTCAAAGACCACAGGAAAAGCCTATCAAGTTACTGCTCAGGCTCTACTCAGGTGCGCTGAAAATCAGACTAGAATTGGAAATAATCAAGAAGCACAAAAAATTTACAGGACCTTCATTAGTCCAACAAAAGAAACTCATTTTATATTGGCTGGATTAAATGGACTAGCGAAGGTCAATGACTCCAAAGCGATTCCATTACTCACAGAAGCAATAAAAAGTGAAAATATAATGCTAGCCAATGGCGCTGCAGCAATAATCACAGAACTGAACATTGAAAATATTGGAGAAAAAATAAAAGATCTTCTCGAAACGGCACCACCCAAGATGCAAGTACTCTTAATCGGTGCCATATCAGAGCGAGGCGATAAGTCCGCTTCCCCGACAGTCATTAATTTAACAAAAAGCGAAAATATCGATGTTCGCCTAACTGCTATTCAGGCACTTGCTAATATTGGTGACAATCATTCATTATTACCCGTGGCAACTATAGCCGCTTCAACAACCGGTCATGAGAGAAATCTGGCAAGAAATACATTAGCCAATATTAAATCTGATAATGCTCAAAATGCTATTATTCAGATCATTAATAAAACAACACCTGAGATCCAAAGTGAGCTTGTAAGAGCAATAGCTGCAAGGGCAGAGAGTTCGTCATTAGAACATCTATTTAGTTTTGCCAAATCAGAATTTTCACCCGTCAGAAAAGAAGCCATAAGAGGAATAGGAATACTCGGCGACACCAAGGATCTTGGCAACTTGATGAATCTTTTAATCAACCCAAAAGAGGATGCTGACCGCACAGACATTGAATCCGCTGTTGTTTATATTTTTCGAAGAATAGAAGATAATAAAATCAAATTTAATGCACTCAAGGAAGCCCTTAAAAGTTCTAACCCAAAAGCTAAAATTTCTGCCCTCTCATTACTTGGCAAGAACCCAAACAGCGAATCATTAGCACTAATAAGATCGACTCTTAAAAGTGAAAATTCCGTTCAACTTGCAGCGATTAATGCATTAGCTAAATGGCCAAATCAAGAACCAGCATTGGATCTTTTTGAAATCGCATCAGATAAAATAAATCCTAACAAAAATTCAGCCTTAGATGCCTACATCAATATTGCCTCAAAAGCTAAAAACCCTACAATTGCCTATCAAAAAGCAATTCTTTTAGATGAATCCAAAAACAATCTTAAAAGAATTCTTGCCGGAATGGGTCAATTCGGTGGTCTAGATGCAATCGAAATCATTGAACCTTATCTCAATGACGAGGCCGCTCGTGATGAGGCAGCTTTAGCCTTAACGAATATTGCCAGAAGAATAAAAAGTACTAATGGGGCAACAGCCATTAATATCATAAAAAATATTCTTAACTCTGAAGCAACTAATTCGGCAAAAAGTGAAGCCGCCAAATTAAATTCTGAAATGAACCTTTATCAGGATTATGTATTAGACTGGAGAATCACTGGTCCATACTCAGTTAAATCAAAAGACGCTAGGTTTGTTTTCGATAACGCATTAGCACCTGAAAAAGATCCCAATTCAGTTAAATGGAAAAAAAATCGTCAGAACAAAAAATCCGAGAAGTCAATGTGGTCTGTCGATCTCGGTGCCATTATGGGCTTAGAAGAAAATTCAGCAGCTTACGCCTCAACTAAAGTTTGGGTAAAAAAAAGAATTGAGGTGAACTTAGAACTAGGCAGTGACGATCACATTAAGGCATGGGTTAATGATAAAAAAATACATGAATCATTTGGAAATAGAAGTCTTGAACCTCGGCAATCGATTGTTCCTCTTACATTAAATGAAGGTTGGAATTCTATTCTCCTAAAAATTGTAAATACCAGTGGACCTTGGGGATTATCTTGCAGAATAAGAAACAGATCTGGAGGTCCCGTAAATGGGCTCAAAATCGATTCTAGGCAAAGAATTAAACCCTAATATTTCAATATTGACTAATTACGGAAAAAACCGTCACCATAAAGATAGACCCATGAAACATCCAAGTAGAAGAAAATTTATAGGATTTGGAATTGCAGCTACAACGGCGTGTAGCGCAAGAGTAAAGAGCCAATCTCCAAATCAAAAACTAAACATTGCTATAATTGGCGCAGGCGGTCGAGGAGGAGCAAATACAAATGGAGTTAAAAGTGAAACAATTTATGCTTTATGTGATACTAATCCTGGAGCGTTAAGTTCTGCCAAGGGAAGATATCCGGGTGCAAAGACAACGAGTGATTGGAGAGAAGTAGTTAATGATCCAGCCATAGATGCTGTTGTAATTAGCACAGCAGATCATCACCATGCTCCAGCGTCTATAGCCGCCATGAGGAACGGTAAGCATGTTTACTCTGAAAAACCTCTTGCTCATACTGTTCAAGAAGCAAGATGGATGCAAGAAGAGTACTTAAAAAGAAAAGATAAGATAGCTACCCAGATGGGCACTCAGATCCATGCAACCGACAATTATCGAAGGGCAGTTGAACTCGTTCAGGCTGGAGCTGCAGGTAAAATCAAAGAAGCACACGTGTGGTGTGGAAGATCAATAAGACCGGTAGGTGAAGAAGTTCTTCCAGAACAACCTGTGCCTGACGGCTTTAACTGGGAAACATGGTTAGGCCCTGCACAGAATAGAGCATACAATCAAGGTTACTGGAAAGGTGGAAATTTGAATTGGAATCGCCGTTGGGATTTTGGAAATGGTGTTCTTGGAGATATGGGTAGCCATTTAATTGATCTACCTTATTGGGCACTGGAGCTTTCGCGTCCTTCAAAGGTGAAATCAGAAGGGCCAGCTGCGGACAAAGTTGCTGCACCCCCTTCACAGATAGCCACTTGGCACCATCCTGAAGCAAGTATAGGGGCGGGTAAAAAAGGTAAAGTTGATTTAATCTGGTATCACGGCCCTGAGGGAATGAAAACTATGGCTGAACGCCTACAGCCAAAACTTGGGAAAGATACAAACATTTCAAAATGGCATATCGGGGTCGCTTTTGTAGGTGATGAAGGTGTTATTGTTTCTGATTATGGAAAAATTGTTCTAAGTCCAGGGTCCAAATATAAAGATTATAAAAGACCTGCGCAATCAATTCAAAAGTCGGCAGGCCATTACAAAGAATGGCTAAATGCTTGTAAGGGAGAGGGTAAAAGTTTATGTAACTTTGATTATTCTGGAGCCCTTATCGAACACAACCTACTTGGCAATCTGGCACATAGGGCAGAAGTGGGAAAAGAATTTGAATGGGACGCAGAAAAATTCAAAATTACTAACCACGAGAAAGCTAATGATCTTCTCTCAAAAGAATACCGCAAGGGTTGGGAGGTATCTTAAGACTATCCTCTTAGATTAAAAAGATAGGCCATCAGGTCAGCAATCTCTTCGTTACTCAATATTTGTGCGGTTGGAGGCATTAGACTTCCAATTTTTTCCATACTATCGATTTCATCTTTTGAAATTCGATGCATGATTCCACTCGCAAAATCTCTTAGCAACATCTTATCCTTATCTCGGCTAGCTTGCTCATAACCTTGTAAAGTTTGAGATTTTTTAGTAACAACACGAGTTAATGAAAAACCTTCTTTGACCTGAAGGGTTGGCCACATCACTTCGGTAACAATTCTCTCAAAAGGCACACCACTACCAAGCGCTGAGAGGTCAGGTCCAATAACTCCGCCAGCATCATCAATTTTGTGACATGCAATGCATCCAAGTTTTGCTGATTTAAATAGTTCAGCTCCTGCATTTGGATTACCTTCTTTACCAAGTTTCACAAATTCTAAGATATTCGATTGTGTATATTCAATCTTAGGCAGAGGGATACCTGCTAATTTATCAAGACTTGATGAAAGTTCTGGACAGACAAGTCCTTTGGCTATCCATGTTTGCCTTATTAAGTCTCCCTTCTCCTTGTCTATGTTCGACCTTAATAATTCTTCTGCCATCAGCTTCATAGCACCATTTCTTGAAGCTAATGCATCAAAAAGCTTTGAGATTTTATTCGAATCTAAATTCTCTTCTAAAACTGCAACGGCAAGCTTAATACCAACAGGAACATCAATATTAACAACAGCCCCTATGGCTTCTAACTGACAAGGATCATTTTTATCGCCACCTAATTTTGTGACTAAATTAAGGGCATCAATACCCCCTATATTACCAGCGGCATTTAATGCAGAAGCTCTAAGAAGACTATCAATTTTTGAATCCGCAGCAATTTTTAAAACTTCGCCGATTAATTCTTTAACCTCCCAATCCCCAATTAACTCAACCGCTGCCCGCTTAATCTCATCGGTTTCATTATTGATTAATTTTCCTAGAAATTGTTCAACATCGAACTCAGGACGTTGTTTATCCTTCAGAGCAATCAATACCTCTGAAGCAGGATTCTTGAGCCCCAAGAGAAACTTAACATCGTCATCGTTACCGAGAATCGCCAATGTTTTGAGAAGGTTTGGTGCTTTTTCATGACTGCCTTCTCCATTACTAATAATAGCTCGTATATCTGAAATGATAGCTTTCGAATCTGACTGACTTAAAACAACAGAAAAGCCTGATTGATAGTCTTCGATATCCAAACCACCATCTCTGAATGCTGGCACCCATAGCGACTTTAAATGATGAACAGCTTGGGAGAATGCATAATCAATCCATTTATCTCTGGGAGATTCAGCTACAGCTGCAGCAACTAAAATGGATTTTGGACTAGATATTTGTGCACATGAAAGAACAGCCTCCATTCTAACTCGAGAACTCTCATCTCTCGCCAGACTCAACAATAAATCTTGATGACCCTTGAGCCTTTTGCCCCACCTTCCAATCACTCTAGCCGCATAGGCTCTGACCCTATAGTCCTCAGAATTCATGCTTGCGACTATGATCTGTTCATCAGGCAAGTTTAAGAACTCACAAAGTGAAAGCGCTTCCAATAAATCTAATCCTTTACGAGAGGATATCCATTCATGTAAAATTTTAATGACTTTTTGTTGATCTCTTTTAGATAAAATTTGCTTTGCTTTGAGTCTAGTCCATCTCTCTGGTGATGCTAACTCCTCAACCAATTTCTCATCAGATAATTTAACAAGATCGGGAATCTTTAAAGCGCCTTTCTTGGGAGAAATTCTCCATATCCTACCATGAGTTTTATCCCGATCAGGATGCCTGTAGAAGTCATCCTGATGACAGGTTAATGGATTGTACCAATCCACAACATATATAGCACCATCAGGTCCAACTTTAACATCAATAGGTCGAAAATTTCTATGACTCGAACGAAGAATCGGGTCTTTCCAGTTAACTTTAAATCCTGCTCCATCAGAGGAAACCGCAAATCGACTGACTTGATTTTTTTTATAATCTCCTATTAAAAAATCACCTGCCATTTCAGCCGGTAAATTACTTGCTCCTAAGCAGTCAATACCACAATAACCTCCAGGCTTACCAATTCTAGGTAATCTTAATCGCCTTTTTGCGGGTATAGAAGCAGGAGTTAAATAAGATACGCCGCCGGCTCCATCTATTACAAATGACTGACCGTAGTCATCAAAGGCAACTCCCCAAGGATTACCAGGACCCATAAAATCATCCAATAATGGATCCAATTTAAGCTCATCGGGTCTTAACCTATATACTCCTGCCTGAAATAGTGATGAAACACCAAAAGGAGTTTCCACACGGGACTCAACCCCATCACCCTGACAAAACCATAACTCTCCACCAGGTGACCAGGCAAAAGAATTCATAGTCTGATGCGAATCTCCATTTCCAAAACCACTCAGCAATAGCTTTTTATTTCCGTTCCAATCGAAGTGCAATAGCTCAGTATTATGCCCTACATAAACCCCATCAATCCCCACCTCCATTCCTGTGGGAATATTAAGACCTCTTGCGAAAATACTAGATTTATCGGCATATCCATCAGCATTTTTATCTTCTAGCATAATGACCTTATCATCTGGCATAACTCCAGGTTCGATTTGAGGGTATACATCCGAACAAGCAACAAACATTCTTCCTTGAGCATCCCACCGAACCGATAATGGATTTGCTATACCATGCCTTTCGTCTGCAAATAGGTTGACTTCAAAACCATCCATAACATCGAAGGCATCAAGCTCTTTTTTAATGTTCGCCTCTCGTGAACCAGTTCTTTTCGGAGAAGGAGCTGGGGTATTTTTTAATCCCTTACGGATATTAACTTCCGCATTTTCTATTAATTTTGGAAACAACTGCCATTCTTCTTTGAATGAAGGGAGTCCCTCGGCTGCATTAGAAAATATTCGCTTGCTATCATCTCCGAAAAGACATTTCCAGTTTGCAGGTCGCCAATAATCATACCAAAGGCGATGCTTTTCCTTTACAGCAAGCACAAGATTGTTAGGTGGTTCCTCACCAAGTTTTTCAATAAAATCACCACTAACAAATGGCACCCCTTTTTTTGCAGCAAGATTTTTTATTCCATCTGTATATAGATCAAGAAATTGATCATCCGCAGAATCCCACTCAAAATCAGACGGAGCAAGAATAACTAGCTTTCTATTATCAGACTTTAATAAATCGATAAGACTCTCATAATTCTCCAAAAATTCTTTAAGCCCAATCTTACCCTGAAGAGATTCCATCTTCCCGAACTGACATATAATGACATTGGCTCCTACTCTATTTAATTGCTGATTCAGATCACCAAAAGCTTCTTTCCTCCATCTCTCCCGAACCGTGCTTTGAAAATAAACCGTATCTCCTTCCCATGCCAAATCTCTAAACTTAATGTTTAAATCCCTAAAACGATGTGTGATTGCTGCTTCTAATTTTCCTTCCTTCTGAATTCTTACTAGATCAGTACCACCAATAAATGCAATAACATCTCCATCCTCTAATTGAGGAGGGTTAGCAAAAACGGAGTTAATAAAAAACGAAATCGCAAAGATTCTAATTAACATAATTAAAAAAGGTTTAATTCATCCAATCAAACCACTGTAAAGTGAGATATAAATTTTATAAGTTACTTATAGCAGGTCAACCCTTTTCCAAATTTCAGATTAATTCGAATTCAAAGGAAAAGGTCTAATTTACAGTACCTACTTTCACCCATTCACCTAATTTGGAAGACTCTAGTGAAGCATCAGTAAATAGTTGAGCTTTAAGACCATCAATTAAATTTGGAGCATCTACTTCTAACTGCGACTTACCTGCCATCACTTCTCGAAGAGCAGGAATGACCCATTTATTAAATCGGTTACCAATATCAAATCCGCCAGGGCTAACCTCTTTAATCACTTCAACGGAATTATCTGGTCTACCAATAGTCACTTTCCCATGAAAACGATCAACAGTTAAGGACGCTTCAGTACCATGCAGTTCAAGTTCTGGAACGAGTCCCCTTCTTAAGAAAGGAGCATGAGAAAGAATAATTGAACCGACTATTCCTCCTTCAAATTCCCAGGCAATACTTGCATAATCAACGGTATTACCTTTTCTGGCCTCTTTTCCCTCAGTTCCCGTTTCTCCACACTCAAGAGCTTCAGTTAAATTAACATTCCCCAAATCATATTTTGCAGGTGTAATAGTGTCGGCATGAGCTAGGACCTTAACGGCATCCTTACCGATTATCCACCTGACTGTGTCATAGGCATGAGAACCGACATCTGCAATCGTGCCAGAAGATGAGAGTTTGGGGTCGTCTCTCCAGGTTAATGCCATGTCCAAAGGTCTTGGGTTATGCCAACGATAAACAACCGCTTTCACCTCGCCTATGGCTCCACTTTGAACCAATTCCTTGGCGGCTACAAAACCAGGAGACCACCTGGTCCACAGAGGAACAAAATGAGCAAGAGTTTTCGCATTAAGATAAGCGTCTGTCATCTCCCTTGCTTCTTCCGCATTCATCCCCAGAGGCTTTTCACAAAATAGATGTTTCCCTGCCGCAGCTGCAGCCATTACAGCCTCGTGATGAAAAGCATCTGGAGTTCCTACTACAACATAATTAACATCGGGATGCTCAATTACCTTTCGCCAATCATCCGTTGCTAGATCTGCACCATCCTCCTCGGCAGCTTTTTCAAGGGGTTCTTTTCTTCTCGCGCAGAGAGCCACCATTCTGACTCCATCACATTCACGCATTTCTGCACGGTAAGGCTCACCTATATAACCAGTAGCCCCAAGAACGCCAACACCTACAGAAAGATTATCATTACTCATCTTTTATCTCTTCACTGATATATCTTTAAAAGCAATGACCATTTTATCTCCACTATGAAGTTGAAAACCAATAAAACCTTTATCAAGTCTTTTGGCTTTCTCATCATCAATCACCTCAGATGCAATTTTACCATTAATTGTAAACCATAATTTATTTGCTTTGGCATAAACAACTACCTCATTCCAATCCCCCTTCTTGGCATCATCAGGCTTGAAAGCATCTTTAATTTCTTCAATTTTCTTCTCACCATTATCTTTGATGGTAACTCTGTGTCCTCTTTTTGCTAAATAATCACCACGGTTATTCTCATGAAAATCCCAAGCTCCCAATACTTTATCACCAATACCAACATGCCCAATATCTGCATGATAACCATGTAATCGGCTAGCTTTTCCTTTTACTGGATGACTCCTCACCTCAACCCCCGTATTACCTTCATCACTAATAAATTTGTATGAAAACTTAAGTTCAAAATCTCCTAGCTGGTCATTAAACATAAGATAGGACTCCTGACCTTTGCCACGTCCAATTATTAACCCGTCTTCTACGGTCCAATTAGCAGATTGAGATAATGGTCGGCATTTCCAACCTTCCAAAGTTTTACCATTAAAAATTGAATTATACCCCTCATCTGAAAAGCAAAGGTTATGAGTTAGACAACAAATAAAAAAACAACAGATAATTCTCATATTTTTATAATAATTTATTAATTATCCACAAAGCAAGGCTGGCATCATAACTTATTTTAGGTAAAATCGATCAAATGAATAATGAATCACTCTCCATTGGATCAAGGATAGGCATTCTTACTATTGCTTTTCTAGGGTGGTTTTTTGGCGGTATGCAGATTGGTATGACCAACTTGATCAGAAATGCTAATAAATTTCTAATCACTGAATCCGGTTGGTCTGCGAATTTAAATACAGAACAATTGAATAATCTCATTGATAAATGGTGGGCCTTTCAACAATGCGGATTCCTTTTTGGTGCTGCAGCCGGGGGATATATTTTCGGAAAACTAGGTGATAAAATTGGCAGAACGCGTGCTCTTGGAATTTCAATAATATGGTTTTCGGTGCTCACTCTTTTGGCAAATTTTGCTGGGGATCCCTTTCAATTGCTCTGCATCCGATTTCTCGCTTGTCTCGGCATCGGAGGCTGCTGGCCCAACGGAGTGGCCTTGGTTTCTGAAGCATGGTCAAAAATTGCACGACCTATAATGGCCAGTTTGATTGGCATGGCTGGCAATATTGGCATTTTCAGTTTTGCAAAAATAATGGCAAATTATCCTGTTGATGAAGATTCATTTAGAAACATTTTCTTATTGGGTGCAATCTCTGCTCCTCTAGGTGTAATTATTTTACTGTTTATTAAAGAGTCTCCAACTTGGATCAGTTCTAAGGATGCAACATCATCAGATAACTATAACAAATCTGATTCTCCTTCTGTTTTTAAAAAACCTTATCTCAGTATCACTTTTATCGGCATTACGCTTGCCACTGTTCCTTTACTTGGAGGTTGGGGATGTTTTGCTTGGATCTTACCATGGGCCAGTGAGGTTGGAAGTGCTGAGCTTGCTCCTAATATATTGCAGACTAGGTCTATTGCCAGCATCATTGGTAGCGGACTAGCTGCGGT
>CEWG01021284.1_pt1 | contig 20225 bp, 12 predicted proteins | sample 361411 | NCBI WGS metagenome assembly CEWG01 (sample SAMEA2622173, study PRJEB7988) | marine metagenome | biome: marine biome (ENVO:00000447); feature: surface water layer (ENVO:00002042); material: "saline water (ENVO:00002010), including plankton (ENVO:xxxxxxxx)" | depth 5 m | reverse complement strand
GCCTTATTCGAGTATAAACCTGTCATAAGAGCAGCACGCGTAGGAGAACAAGTAGGGCTTACATGAAAATTAGTAAATCTAACACTCTCTGAGTAAATCTTATCAATATTAGGTGTTTTAAGTGTTGGATTACCGTGACAACTCAAGTCACCATATCCCTGATCATCAGTAATAATAATAATGACATTTGCTTTTTTTTGATCATTATTATCTTGACCCCAAAATGGATTAAATGATAATATTAAAATGTAGCTTAATAAGCTAATATTTTTTATTGTTAATTTCATTTCTAAAGCATAATATTTACCAAAAATCATAAGTCTCTTCACCTTTTCTGTTTCTATGAAAATTCGGTCTTCTCCCATCAATATCATCGACATTGAATTTCATTAGTTTTTTAGGGAATAACTTTTCATTCAAGCCAATATTAGACATTTCAATTTGCTTGAATCCAAGTTTAAATGCTGGAGAAGTTGATTTTAAATGAAAATTTTGATTTTCGATATCTACAAATAATGGATCTTCAATTAAACTATTTATTTCAATACCATCTTTTCTTTTTGATTCAACATAGTTTTTTGCTACATCTATATTTTGTGCACAATAAAAAATATTTTTATCAGCATTACAGTCCTCTGGCTTAGAAATACCCTCTGACGCCCGATAAGATATTCTGTAGTAATTTATAGTGTCTTTTGATTCATAAAAAATATTTCTCTGAATTTTTGAACCATAATCGGCTACCTCATCAGGATATGAAGCAAATCTAATTGACTCTTTTGAACTACAATCAACAATAATATTATTGATGATATTGTTATATCCTTTATGAACAATACCTGAAACATTAGCCATATAAATTATATTATTTTCAAATGTAGTGCCCCGTTGCCAGTCATCCGTTCTCATGACACCAGAAGCACGACTAGTAATATGGTGAGCATAATTATTACGCATAATATTACCCTCTCCAGCTCCTGAAACATTTAAAGCAGATCCATCTGCAAGCTCCTCTAGTGCACGGTAAACTTCATTGAACTCAACGATATTATTTTTGGCATGTAAAAAAGGAGTGTATTTTTCCCAAAAAGTTTTTCCCTCGCTAGTGTCAATTGCATTATCGATTTCGCTCCAACGAATTGTTTTCGATGCTTCATCAAAATCAATATCTCTTTTTTGGAGTATTGGTACTCTTACACCACAAATTCCAACGGCTTTTCTAGGTACATGATGAATTAAATTATTGGCAACTAAATTACTACCACTTTGCCACATAAAAACACCTGCACCCATCTTTAAAACACGACCTACATGATGAATAACATTATTGATTATCTTATTATTTTTATTAACATCTTTAGTTCCAGGACCATATCCACATAATAAAATCCCCATATGACCAACAAAATCAATCATGTTATTATTTATATTAATATTCTGTGAGTGAAGGTCTAAACGAATAGCAGATCCTCCACTATTTGTAAACCTACATTTGGAAACCTCACAATCCTCTGCGCCCCTAAATCTTAACATTGCATTACCTCTATCAAACTTATCCCAATCATGCTGTATTCCCCATCCTTTATGGCCTTTCCACCAAGTATCTCTTTCTCCATGCATAAAGGTTAAACCCTTAAAAATTATATTTCTAGCCGGTATATCAGTAGGCCCATTGTAATCTATTTTACCTTCTACTCTAAAATATTCCTTTAGCTTTGGAATCACTAGGTTTCTGGATGGTTGGCCCTGCTCTGGCCAGTAATAAATTTTATTCTCACTAGTATTTACGACCCAATGCCCTGGAGAATCTAAATAATCAATGACATTTTCAACCCATGGCTTAGTATGTGATTTTTTTGCAGCAGGAGGTGCATTTGCCTCCAAGGTTGTCCAAGCAATTCCTTTTTTTTCATTAACTGATTCTAACTGTAATAGATTCATAGTCCAAGGAACAGGAGCAAAACCTACTTCAATATCTTCTAGGTTTTTCCAATTTTTTAAAACTCCTCCCTCAAATTCTAATTTTCTCAAAAGATATCGATCTTCATTATTTAGGACATTCATACTCTTTGCTCTTTCATATTTTATATTCTTAAAGTCAAATCCATCTTTTCTTGCTACAGGGATTCTTTTATAGCCGTCATACATTGTATAAAAACGACCTAATCCGTCAGGAATATCAGCAACATAAACATTGCCTTTTGCAATTTCAGGAAGACGATCAATATTTTTTTCGAGCTTTTTCCAAGGTCCTACATTAACACCAGAGGAAATAATTGGAACTTCATTCTCATAAGATGAATATTTTATTTTTGTTCCCTCTATTCCAGAATCCTCCAACCCAAAAACAATGGTCTTATTCAGGTTATATATACCTCCCCTAAGATAAACAGAAATATTTTTTTTTCTCTGTTCGGGGGATAATTTTCGTATTGATAATTTTGCATTTTCAACAGATTTAAATGGTGCCTCTAGTGTTCCTGGATTAGCATCACTTCCACTTGGGGATATATAAAAACTAATTTCGGAATCATTCTTAACAGAGCAGCACAATAGTATAATCGAAATAAAGATTAATGATATTTTATTCATATTTATTGAATTTATGTTAATAAATATTTTTATGAATTAATTAAGTTTGAATTTATCGAAATAATACAATTAATTGGTCAAACTTATCTAATATTTAAAAATTTTATTGCTTAAATTAAATTCAATATTAATAAATTGACATGAGATTTATTAGTTTAATATTGTTTTCATACATAAAGTGTTTAAGTCAAAAAAAGAAATACTATTGAAAAAAAACGTTTTCAATAATCTACTTTAAAAATTTTCGTCCAAATGTTTAAGTTAATGTGTATGAAAAATTTAAATAATCCCAAAAAGTTTAAAAACTTCAATTTCAAAAAAAAAATGATTTGGATATTTATTTTATGTGTATGTAATCAATTTATTAAATGTGACCAAATTCAAACTGAGGACAAGAATCTTGAAACTCCAAATATTTTATTTATAATGTCTGATGATCATGCTAAAAATGCGATAAGTATTTATGGTTCAAGACTCGCTGAAATTTCTCCTACTCCGAATATTGATAGGATTGGAAATGAGGGAATTATATTTAATCATGTTTTTGCAACAAATTCTATTTGTACTCCTAGTAGAGCATCTATATTGACTGGTCAATATGGTCACATAAATGGCGTTAATACTTTAAGAGACGACTTTAATAATAATTCAAATCATTTAGGAAAACTTTTGCAAAAATCTGGCTATAATACGGCAATTATTGGAAAGTGGCATCTTCATACCGAACCAACTGGATTTGACTATTATAATGTTCTTCCAGGTCAAGGAAAATATTTCAACCCCATGCTCAAGGAAAAAGGGGAACCCTGGAAATACCATAATAAAGGTGGAAAAAGATATGAAGGTTATGTATCAGATGTTATAACAGATGAGTCAATTAAGTGGCTCGAGAATAGAGATAAAAGTAAACCATTTTTTCTCATGAGTCACCATAAAGCCCCCCATGGTTTATGGGAATATGCAAAGAGACATGAAAATTTGTTTGAAGAAGTAGATATACCTCTACCAAATTCCCTTTATGAAAATAAAAAACATGGACCATTAAAGGGAGAAAAATATGGTTCTTCAATTTCAGATAGGAACCCTAAAAGAAGTATGCTTAATCAAGTAAGCAGAAAAAATTGGCCAACTGGAGCAATTGATACATTTGGGCTAACAAAAAAAGAGAAAATATATGCTGCATATCAAAAGTATTTAAAAGATTATCTTAGAACTGCAGCTTCAATTGATGAGAATGTTGGTCGACTATTGGATTATCTTGATAAAAATAACTTATCAGATAATACTATGGTTGTATACACCTCTGATCAGGGACAATTTCTAGGTGAACATGATTATTTTGATAAAAGATGGATGTATGAAGAGTCTATAAGTATGCCGCTTTTAATTCGTTATCCAAAAAAAATTAAACCAAAACAGGTTAATAATGATATAATACTAAATATTGATTTTGCGCCTACATTTCTTGAGCTTGCTAAACAAAAAATCCCATTAGAAATGCAAGGAAAAAGTTTTCTCTCAAATATGCAAAGTAATACTCCAAAGGATTGGCGAAAATCAATGTACTACAGGTACTGGATGCATATGGCTTCCCATTATAATCCTGCTCATTATGGTATTCGCACTAAGGACTTTAAGCTAATTTTTTTCTATGGACTCCCATTAAATCAAAAGGGTGCTGTTAACACACCAACTGACCCCTACTGGGAGTTTTATGATCTTAAAAATGATCCAAATGAAAACAATAATTTATACTTTAATGACAATTATAAAAATTTGATTAAAAAATTAAAAAATGAACTCAATTTAAAAAAAGAGAAATTATTAGACACAGATAAAAAATACCCCGAATTAGAAAAGTTAAAAGAAAAACATTGGAATTAATTTTTATTTAAATGATAAGGAATTTAAAAATACTAGTGATTTCAATATTAAGCATCTCCAATTTCAGCTGCTTATCAGAAAATAGACCAACTGCAGATGCAATTGCTAATAATAATAGACCAAACATATTAATACTTTTGACTGATGATCAGAGCTTTAATACTATTAATGCATTAGGAAACAAAGAGATTAGTACACCTAATATTGATAAACTGGTATCAAATGGATTTACCTTTACTCATGCTTATATTATGGGCTCTTTCAGTGGAGCTGTTTGTATGCCAAGTAGAGCAATGCTAATGACTGGGCAATATTTACAAAAACTTGATAAAGTGCAAGGGGCAATAGGTGAAAATATTAAAACCATACCACAATTATTGAAAGAATCTGGTTATACCACTTTCTTTACAGGAAAATGGCATAATCGAAAAGCATCATTTTTTAAATCCTTTACAAATGGGGAAAATATTTTTATGGGAGGGATGAGTAATCATCTTAAAGTCCCATTATATAACTTCGACCCCTCAGGAATTTACCCCGATAAAAATAAATTTTTTAAAGATAAATTCTCCTCTGTCTTATTTAAAGAAGCTGCGGTAAATTTTTTAAGGCAATATGATGGTATTAAACCTTTTTTTGCTTGTGTATCATTTACATCTCCGCATGATCCAAGAATGGCTCCTGATGATTATCAGAAAAAGTATAATACTGAAGCAATATCACTACCCAAAAACTTTATGTCAAAGCATAATTTTAATAATGGCGAACTAATCATAAGAGATGAAAACCTATTACCATTTCCAAGAACAAAATCAGATGTAAAAGGAGAAATAGCCTCATATTATGCAATGATATCTGAAGTTGATTTTAATATTGGAGAAATCTTAAATGAGTTAAAAAAAAATAAATTTTATGATGATACAATAATAATTTTTACCTCAGACAATGGATTAGCTGTTGGTCAGCACGGGTTATTAGGGAAACAAAATATTTATGATCATAGTGTTAGGGTCCCAATGATAATTTCAGGACCTGGAATCAAAAATGGAGTTTTTTCCGAAAGCTTGGTATACTTAAATGATATCTTCCCAACAATTACAGATTTGATTGGAATTGAAAAGCCAAAAACTGTAGATGGTAAAAGTCTATTACCCATTCTTAAGAACCCAAATAATAGTGTAAGAAATTCTGTATTTTTAATGTACAAAAATTTCCAAAGGGGAATACGTACAAAAGATTGGAAACTTATAAACTATTTAGTAGAGGGTAAAAAAACAACTCAATTATTTCATTTAAAAAGTGATCCATTAGAGACTAACAATCTAGCTCAGGAATTTAAATACAAAGAAAAAATAAATGAAATGAATGGGCTATTACAAAAGTGGATAAATATCAGTGGTGACAAAGTAGATTTGAGTAAGGAAGACTGGGGAGTTCCAGCTAGTAAATCTTGGGAAACTAAAAGAAGAGAACAAGGATTAAGTCTTGATTTTAAAGGAAATTATTAGTAGATAAAGCTTATTTTTAGCCGTTTACAATAAAAATTACTTATATAATCAATCTGAGTGCCTTTTTTAATAATTATATTTTTTTAAAATTTATTAATTAATAATGAAATACATAGTTTGTGAAAAACCAGGCAAATTTTCTATAAATGAAAAAAAAGCGCCTCAAAGGTTTGAAAACGAAGCCTTATTAAAAGTAAATAAAGTAGGAATTTGTGGAACGGATATACATGCCTATGCAGGAAATCAACCTTTTTTTTCATACCCTAGGATTTTAGGACATGAGCTATCTTGTACAGTTTTAGAGATAGGTGAGAATGAAAAAAAAATAGCAAACGGTGATAATGTAATAGTTATGCCTTATATCAGTTGTAAAAATTGTGTTGCGTGTAATAAGGGAAAAACTAATTGTTGTACTAATATAAATGTTTTAGGTGTTCACAAGGATGGTGGTATGCAGGAAAAGATAAGTGTACCAATTGATATTTTATTGCCTGCAAAAGATTTGACTTTTAATCAAATGGCCATTGTAGAACCTTTATCTATTGGGGCTCATGCAATAAAAAGAGCAAATATAAAACCAAATGACTTTATAGCTGTAATTGGTTGTGGTCCAATTGGAATTGGCATAATGAAATTATCTCAAATTATTGGCTCAAAAGTAATTGCAATTGACACCAATGAGCAACGATTAAAATTCGCTATTGAAAAAATTGGTGTCGATTTTGCGGTTAAGGCCGGAAATGATTCTGTAATGAATGTTTCAAAAATAACTAATGGTGACCTCTGTTCCACTGTATTTGACGCTTCGGGGAATAAATTGGCTCTAGAGTCAGGCCCAGATTACGTGTCGCACGGTGGGACCTTTGTACTGGTAGGCTTATTTAATGGTGAACTTACATACACACATCCTTTAGTTCATGCAAAAGAAATGTCATTAATGTGTAGTCGAAATGCAACCTTAGATGATTTTAAGTATGTAATGAGTGTCATCCACAAGTTTCCAACTGAATCATTTATTACTCATGAAGTACCATTTCATGATATGATTAGTAATTTTGAAAATTGGATAGATCCAGATTCAGGAGTGATAAAAGCAATTGTGAATTTCTGAGAGTAGTCTAAAAAAAAGTTCTATACCTAAAAGCGAATTGAAAGTAAATCAATTTTATATTTTTATTATGGTTTAAAAAAATTAATTACCAAATTGAGATTTATAAATTATATATGAAACTGACATTACAAATTTATTTTTTATTGTTAATACTAACCATGGCTAATGGCCAAAAAATAATTAATAAAAATTCATTACCATCAATTGAATATTCAGTCACCACTGAAATTAACTATGCAGATAATAAAAATATGGCACAGACTTTAGATGTTTACATACCAAAGCACAAAAAAAATGAAAAACTGCCTGTAATTGTTAATATTCATGGAGAAAGTATTTTGTGGGGTAATGGTGATAAAATGTGGGGAGGAGATACTCCATTTCTGTCTTACTTGCTCAGCGGAAATTACGCATGCATTAAGATTAATTATCGCCTGAGTTCAGAATCAAAATGGCCAGCTCAGTTGTACGACTGTAAAGCAGCTATTAGATGGATTAAAGGAAACGCTGAAAGATTTGGTTTTAATAAAAATAAAATTGCAGTACAAGGAGTACTTGCAGGAGGACACCTAGCTTTAATGTTAGGCTTAACGAGAAATGAAAATAAATTGGAAGGTAATGTAGGTAACTATTTAAATGAGGACAGTAAAATAAGCTGTGTCGTAAGTGGTTTTTCACCATCCAATCTAGAGGAACTTGGCGTAGAGGAAGTTGAGTCACTTTTGGGGGGAGAAATTGACAGCTTTACAAAAAAAGCTAATGAAGCATCTCCGATTAATTGGATTTCAAAAGAAAATGAATTACCTATATACTTGTATCAGGGCAATGCTGAAAAAAAAGTACCTATGGATCAAACAGATTTATTTTATAATCTCACTAAAGAAACTAAATTTAAAAATGTTTATTATCAAAAAATAATAAATGGCAGTAAAAGAAATCTTCAAAGGGATTCAAAAATAAATAAACTCATTAACTCCAGAATTGAAGATTTTTATAAAAAGCACCTGTTGAAAAAAGATTTAGATATTGAAGTATCAGATTTATCGGTAAAATCAGCATTAACTAGAGGGTAAAGACGGTAATGATAAAAAAAATAATCATAATATTATTATTTCCAGTTATTTTATTAGGACAAAAATTGGATTATGCAGAGGAGTTTGCTTATGAGATATACAGAAACCTGGATTATGTTGGAAATGGAAACATCCGTCAAGCATTAGACATTTACATTCCATACAATAGAATTTCTGACAAATTACCTTTAATCGTTTATATTCATGGTGGTGGGTGGAGAAGAGGAAGTAAAAATTTTGCTGGGCGTGGGATGCCATACCTAAGGACGGGTCGATATATTTTTGCTTCAATTAACTATCGACTTTTAGATGAAGCTAATATATTGGAAATGATTTACGACTGTAAAGCAGCTATTCGTTATTTAAAGTCAAATGCAAAAAAATATGGTATTGATAAAAATAAAATTGGTGTTTGGGGTACCTCAGCAGGGGGTCATTTATCAGCTATGATTGGACTCACCTCTTCATCACAGGGACTAGAAGGGAATATAGGAGAATATAAAAATGAAAATGGTGCTGTAACCTGTGCAGTAAATGCTTTTGGTCCTTCAAATTTTATGACCCAATTTAATTTATCTATTGAAAAGGATTTAGAAAAAAATCCACGATTTAAATCTTTTTTTAATAGTGATATTAAAGCCATAAGTTTAGCATCTCCAATAACACACGCTGATAGTTCATGCATTCCATTTTTCATCTATCATGGAGGAAATGATAAAACAGTATTAATTGATGAGTCTGAAAATCTATATGGTAAACTAAAAGAATCTGGAGCAAAAGAAATTTACTTTCAAAGAATCACAAATGGTCCACATAGTGTTCGGCATGAGCGCATTACCCAACAAATGCTAAACTTTTTTGACAAATACCTGCACAACGATAAAACAGTAATAGTCGATGATAGTGAATTTTCCTTAAACTAAGTACTTTTGAAAATTTATATTAAATTTTTAATTCTAATTTTTTTGTCAGTTAATTGTTCCAAGAACTCGGAATCAATCGAAACACAAAGTGTTCAAAATTCAGATAATAATAATACTGAACAAAATAAAAATACAAATACGGATAATAGTGAACAAAATCAAAATTCTAATGTTAACAATGATGAAAATTCAAATAGTTTCAAAAAAATTGTTTCTGACAACTACGATAATGAAAAGTTTAAATTTGGAGCGACATTAAATTTCTACCAATTTAATTTTAATGTAGAAGATTTATTCCTTAGTGAATTTAATTATTTAGTAGCTGAAAATTCTTTTAAACAATCAATTGTTCACCCAGAACCTAATATTTGGAATTGGTCTAGAGTGATCGAATTTATAAATTTTGCAAAAAAACATAACCTTGAAATGAGAGTTCATGGTCCAATTGGACCTCAATCATCAATTTGGGCAAAAACGGACTCAAGAACAAAAGAGGAGCTTTCAAAAAATTACGAGGAGTTTTTAATTGAACTTTGCAAAAAAATCAATAACGAAGAAAATATAAAATGGATGGATGCAGTTAATGAGACAATTGATAAAAACGCAAATTGGACCTCCAATAAGCCAGGAACTGACAAATGGGAAAATCCATGGAAACAAATTGGTAACAACGAAGACGGTATTCCAATATACATTATCAAATCTTTTGAAATTGCAAAGGAATATGCACCAAATATTAGTCTAGTTTTTAATCAACATCCAGGAATGGAACCCAAAATGTGGGATAAGGTTAAAAAAACTGTTTTGTATTTAAAAAATAAAGGATTAAAAGTAGATGGATTGGGATGGCAGGCACATTTACGAGATAATGTAGTTCTTTCATTAAATAAGGAAAAACTTGACTGCCTAAAATCTCTAATCGATTGGGCACATCAAAATGATTTAGATTTTCACATAACAGAAATAGATTATAGAATGATTGGAGATTCACCTCTAATTTAGATTATGAAAGACAAGCAAATGGTTATACAAATATTCTAAAAACCATACTATCTAGAAGAAAAAATGGTGTTGTAACATATAATACCTGGGGAGTATGTGATAAAAATCAGCCATCATTTCATGAGTATAAATATATCTATGATTCAAATTTAAATCCAAAAAAAGCAGTTGAACTATTGAAAAACACACTAAAGAGTAAAGATTTTCAAGTAAAATTATATGATTAGTTATTTTATTAATGATAAATTGATTAAGTTACTGATTATTAAATATTTAAAAGAATGAAGCTTACTAATCTTCTTATTTCACTTCTTATTTTATTACTATTATCCTGTAAACAAATAATAGATAATACCCCTCCTAACCTAATATTGATAATGACTGATGATCAGGGCTGGGGTCAGACGGGATTTTATAATCATCCTGTTTTAAAAACTCCAAACCTAGACGCGATGGCTGAAAATGGAATTCGATTTGACCGGTTCTACGCAGCTGCACCGGTCTGCTCTCCAACCCGCGCAAGTATATTGACTGGAAGGAGCAATGATCGAACAGGTGTACTAGATCACGGATATGCACTAAGAAATCAGGAAAAAACATTGGCAGTGGCTTTACAAAAAGCAGGATATGCTACAGGTCATTTTGGGAAATGGCATTTGAATGGACTTCGAGGACCAGGAGTTCCTATTTTAAAAGATGATAGTCACAGTCCAGGAAAATTCGGCTTCGATTATTGGTTGTCAGTCACAAATTTTTTTGATATCGATCCTTTGATGAGTGAAACTGGCATTTTTATTGATTTAAAGGGAGATTCTTCCAAAATTATCGTTGAAAAAGCATTAGAATTTATCAAAGAAAAAAGCAATCAAAACATTCCTTTTTTTACCGTCATTTGGGATGGTTCTCCTCACGATCCTTTCTTGGCAAGCTCAAAGGACCGAAGTCATTTCAAAAATTTAGATGAGCTAAGTCAAAATCACTATGGAGAGTTAGTTGCTTTTGATAGAAGTTTAGGTCTATTAAGAAAATCTCTTAGGGAGCTTGAGCTAGAAAAAAATACAATATTATGGTATTGTAGTGATAACGGTGGTTTAAGAAATATTTCACCCTCAACTGTTGGTGGTTTAAGAGGTTTTAAAACAACCATTTGGGAAGGTGGATTAAGAGTCCCTGCAATAATTGAGTGGCCAAAAGTTATCAAACCAAAAGTAACACAATTTCCTGCATCAACTATGGATATATTCCCTACAATTGCTGATATTCTTGGTTTACCAGATTCAGAGTTATTAAATCCAATTGATGGAATTAGCCTTTATCCAGTTTTAAAAAATGACATTAGCAATCGTCAAAAAAAAATACCTTTTCGATACAAAGATCAAGGAGCTTTAATTGATAATAATTTTAAATTAGTAGCTACTAGTCTTAGTAAAAAAGAATTTGAATTATATAATTTAAAAGAGGATAAGGCAGAAACGATCAATATAGCAAGCCAAAATCAATTAATATTTGATCAAATGAGAATGGAATTCTTAAATTGGAATAATAGTGTAGATTCCAGTTGGGTTGGGAAAGATTACCCTGAAGGAAAAGTATTAAAACAACCCAAACGTCAATTTTGGATGAAAGATGAGCGTTACGAACCTTATCTTAAAGATTGGCTAAATCGTTCAGAGTATAGAACTCGCATTTTAAGATCTAGATAATGTGAGTTATAAGCATTTAATTTTTAGAAATTAATTATCTAGATAAAGAAAACCTGAAGTTTGTCTTTCTTTACTATTATTCCATCCATAAAAAATAAAAGCATCCTTTATTTGATTTCCAAATCTATCTTTTATGAATTGAATATTATTAAACCTCCATTCTGAACTGGTATTATTTGGTACAATTTTTTTATGGAAATTCCAATTTACTCCGTCCTCAGAAATCCATTCTTCAATTTCTCCTCCTCCATGTTTATCCATATAACCACCATTTAATTCATTAATTTTTGTCCAATTTTTTAAACCATTTTGATTCAAAAATTTCTGAGCATCATCAAAAGGTGTTTTTATCACTCTATCTCCAGTAATCAGGTATGCATGGTATCTATTTTTTTTTAGTATGATATCAGAATTATTCCATTGATGATTTGAACTCCGAATAGGAGATTTAACCCATTTTTTATTCAAAAAATGGACAAAATAATATTGAAATTCATTAATATTTTCTTCAGTAATTACATGAAGAAAAGCAGGATTCGCATTTTTATCTTCAATTATTTGGGGGGGAATACCCGAAGCTCTACCCTCAGTATTCCAAATAATACAATCTTTATTTGCAGTATTAAGATCAACTGGCAATTTTATTGGCTTTCCAAGATAATTATATGCACTTTGAGTTTGCAAGTCAATTTTTAAATAGTATAAATTGTATTTGTAGTCGTTAGTTACAATTGTATTGTAACGTTCATTAAAATATCTCCCTGGATTATTTTCTTTATTGTCATCATATGATATAAATGCTATGTGCATGAACTTTTTATCATTACTAAGGATATAGGAATGGTATGAAGACCACTCAAACATACCACTTATATCTAAATCAGTAGTAGGTAAATCTGTCTTTTTCCAAACTTTTTCATAGTGCTTTTTTAAGGCATATGTCCAATTAGTTATATGACCTCCATTTCTAAAGTATATTATATCTCCAAAAGCTGATACTGAAAAAGATGGATAAGATACTGGATTTTCAGAAAAAGTACCTTTTTCCCAATCATCCAAAGATTTTCCAATAGTTAATTTTTTTTTTGAGATTAAATGAATCCCCTGTGAGTTATGAGCACCATAAAAAACATTTATTTTTTTTTCTTTATCAGCCCAGATAATGGGACAATAGTGATGATCCGAAGAGGGGCTTCCAAGACTGTAGGAGTTTCCAAAGGTTTTAGTTTTTAAATTAAAACTGGTAATAATAGGCATTGTCTTAGGTTTTTCACCATTATTAACTCTATTACCATTATAAACTAGATAAATTTCATTTCCCTCTTTTATAGCCTGTGGTCTTTGTCTTCTATCATATAACATTTTTAAGTTTCCACCCTCTCCAAATGAATAAACTGTATAATTACTCATCAATGTTGATTGGGCGTTTAATTGAAAAGCAATTAAAATTGTAGCTACGAAAATTTTATTTTTCATAAGATGATATCAATCGAGTTTTAAATTTGATTTTTTAAAATTATCTATTAAAATTACATTGAAATGGGGTCCTTTGCTGGTGGATAAGTATCTAATTTTTTTAAAAGTTTTTTTACAACAGCCTTATTTTCACCAGCAATATTAACTCTTTCTTGAGGATCTTTTTTATAGTCATACAATTCGTAAACTATATTTTCTCGATCTTTAAGATTAGTCCAACGTATCATTCTATACCTTTTATCTCTAATTGCTTCACCGAGGTTTCCTTGTCTTATAAATGAATGATATATATGGTCTTTAACAGGATAAGTGGGGTTATCAAGAAGTGGAGTTAAATTTTGTCCATCCAGATTATGGTTAGGGCTTTTTCTATCAAGATTTGCCAAAGCAGTTAATGTAGGGTAAAGATCAACTGTTTCAACAGTTTGATCACAGTAAGTATTTTCATTTGTAATTCCTGGTGCTTTGATGATTAGTGGGATTCTTGTTGCTTGCTCATAGTTGGTATGTTTGGTCCATATACCATGATCACCCAAATGCCAACCGTGATCACCCCATAATACAATAATAGTATTTTCATCAAGTTTGAGTCTTTTGATTTCACTCATAAGTCGCCCCATCTGCGCATCCATGTAGCTGATGCTTGCAAAATACCCATGAATTAGATTCCGCTTGAGTTTATCGTTGTATGGTCCATTACTGTTGGGATCAATTGGTTTAAAGTTATTAATCTCACCACCTTTTTTTATAGCAAATTTTGGAGCACCCTCAGGAGGCAACTCGAAATCGGGCAATGGAATTTCGTCTTTGTTGTATAGGTCCCAATATTTTTTTGGTGCGCTAAAAGGAAGGTGAGGTCTAACGAATCCAACGGCTAGAAAAAAAGGTTGCTTTTGATTTTCACTTAATAATCTTAAGCGACTTATCGCATGTCTCGCAACTCTTCCATCGGCGTAGGCTTCATCGAGAACATCAGGCGATTCCCATGCGGCGCCCCTTGGAAGGGTTTTAATATCAATTTTTTCTTCTGCATACAAGTTGTAATTCTCAAACAATGCTTCTTCTCTTGTAAGCTTTCGATTATTACTCTCTGGAACAAGGTACTCAATAACTTTATCATCGTAATGTGGAACACTCCAGGATTCTTTATCATTTGTATTTCCGTGGCCAACGTGATAGACTTTTCCAATCGATTCAGTGTGATAGCCGTTGTTTTTAAAAATTTGAGGGAGTGTTTCCATGGCTGGATATATTGCTCTAAAATTAACTCCAAACCTATATAAACCAGTCGATGTTGATCTTTTTCCCAGCATTAAATTATATCTAGAAGCAACACAAACAGCCTGATTTGCATAGGCTAAGTTAAATCGTATGCCCTCTCTTGCAAGTTGATCAATATTTGGACTTTTTGAAAAATCATCCCCATAAATGCCTAAATTAGGCTTGAGATCGTCAATAAGAATCAAAATCACATTAGGTTTTTGCTGATTCGATCGGATACTTTGACTGGAAACAGAGCTGATGCTTAAGAATATCAAAAATGCTATTAGAGGTTTTTGATAATACTTGAAGTTAATAAGTGTATAAACCATAATCAAATTGACCATTTTCGGTAGGATTATTAATTTTGAAAGAAATATTATTAATTCCTTTTTTTAAAGTATAAAGACAATCACTCAAGTTGATGTCATCATAATGCCTCTTGGTTCTTAAGTATTTCTCAAGTACCTTTTGACCATTAATATAAATAGTTACATCACCATTGCCATAAAACTTTAATGATAAATGCTTTGGAATCCTATCTATTCTAAATTCCTTAAATGAAAATGCAGATTCCCCTATTTTTAAGTTCACTGGAAATTGCTGTAAATTAAACTTTTTTAATTTTTTCGGGCTTATCTCCCAATTTAATGGCTGAGATTCATATGAAATTTTTTTAGAGGTTTTCATAATTTCAGAATCATTGAATATAAACTCAGCCTTTTGATAGTTATCAAATAATTTATTGTGAACTTTTTTTGTTTTTTCTATCGGTAGTTTTATTACTTTTCGATCATAGGTCAAAATTCCGTTTACCTCAATTTCTACATCTGAAGTTTGAGTGTATATTGCTGCAGCTAACCCCCTGGCTCTCTCACCATGAAGGTTATAAATAACTTCATTATAATCTTTTATATAGCCTTCTAAAGTTTCTGAAACCCTATAACCCCAGTTTTTTTTTGACTGATTCCACATGTGGTTCTTTACAGGCAAGCCGTAACCTCCAAATTCTCCCAATACAACAGCTCTTCCTGTATTTTGTGAAGGGGGTTCCATGCCAGGGCCAGGATATTGGTGAAGATCTATGAAATGGCCTACCCCTCTGTCCTGCCAGCCACTTATTCCATTAACCAATCTAGTTGGGTCATATTTCATGGTCCATTTTGTTATTTCTCTACTTTGAAACTGCCCCATACCTTCATTAAATGGAACCCAAACAACTATACTGGGGAAAAATTTTAAATGATCAATAATATTTTTCCACTCCTCTTTAAAAAGTTTTGCTGTCTCACTTGGTCTATCCCAATCATATTTATCTCCAGGTCTAACATGCTGGTCAGGATGGTGATTATGTAAAAACCCTGAGGGCATATCTTGCCATAATAAAAAACCTAATTTATCAGCCTCATAGTAAAAGATGGCTGGTTCTACTTTTAGGTGTTTTCTAATGGTATTAAAACCCAAATCTTTTAAAACTTTCATGTCGTATACCATAGCTTCTCTTGAGGGGGGGGTCAAAAGTCCATCTGGCCACCATCCCTGATCTAAAGTCCCAAAATGAAAAAGTTCCTGGTTATTTAAAAATAGCTTTGTGAAACCATTTTTATCTTTACCTAAAGTTATTTTTCTCATCGCAAAGTATGAGTTTATCTTATCTAAGGACACTCCATTTCTAATAACATTTATCTCTACATCATATAAATGAGGATGATTAGGTGACCATAATTTTGGGTTTGGGATTTCAATATTTAGGTCCTGATTTGAATCAAAAATTTGATTTAAAATCGGAGCTCCACCTTGAGATATTTTAATTGAAAATTTTTCATTTCCTTCAGAATTTTTAATACCCAAATCAATTTTAATTTTCTTCTGATCTATATCAGAGTTAATATTAATTTGATTGATGTGTGTTTTTTCCACTGCTTCAAGCCAAACTGTCTGCCAAATTCCTGAAACAGCGGAGTACCAAATACCTCTTGGTCTAAGTGTTTGTTTACCTCGAGGCTGAGTGCCAGTATCAGTTGGGTCCCAAACTGAGAGTTCTAATTCTTGTAATTTTTTCTCACCGTCTAAAAATTGGGTAATGTTGTATGAAAAAGGATCGTTTCCTCCAATATGAGTCCCTACCTCTTGTCCATTAATATAAAGTGTTGATTTATAATCAACAGCTCCAAAATTTAGTATGACTTCTTTGTCTTTCCATTCCGAAACATCAAACCTAGTTCTATACCATAATATCTCCACAGGAAGGAGTTCTTTCCCAACTCCTGATAGACTTGATTCAATTGCAAATGGTACTAAAATTTTATCCTTGTACTTTATTGGTATAACTCTTTCTCTGGGCATTCTGTGTAAAATAGCGTAATCCCATAAACCATTTAGATTTTTCCAAATCGACCTAACCATTTGTGGGCGAGGGTATTCAGACCAAACATTATGGGGTGTGACTTTGGATGCCCACTGGGTTTTGATCTTGTCCCCAACTGGCAACCATATTTTATTTTTACTTGAATTATTTATTTTTAGATTTTGGGCTGAAATAAATGATACACATAAAGCAAATATTATGAGAACTAGTTTTTTCATTGGTTAAAATTATTTATCATTTAAATCAATTGTTTAAATTATTGAAATGTATTTATATATTGTAAATCTAAACTAATTTATAAAATGAGATTAATATTTACTTTTTCAATTGTTCTATTATTTTGTTCATGTGGGTTGAAATCGAATAATTCAACAAAACAAAAATTACCAAATATTTTAATTTTTGTTGGTGATGATATGAATTGGAATGATTGTGAACCCTATGGAAGTGAAGTGGTTAAAACACCAAACATTCAAAGGCTAGCCAATGAAGGAATGAGTTTTGACAATATGTTTACCTCCACGGCAATGTGTGCTCCTACTCGTCAGCAATTAATGACAGGGCTATATCCGGTTAGAAGTGGTGCTTTTCCAAATCACTCTGTGGTGTATGACGGAGTAAAGAGTTTTGCTCATCATTTTGGAGAACTTGGGTATGAAGTAGCACTGATAGGGAAAAAACATTATGGCCCTGCAGATTCTTTCCCAATTAATTATATCGGAGGTGTTCAACATGATACTGGATTTGGTGGTAAAGACATTGATCTTAGTAAAATTAAACCTGTTGTAAATGGCAACAAGCCGTTTTTTTTAATAATAGCGCAAAATCAACCACATTCACCTTGGAATAAAGGTGATTCAAATAAGTACAAGCCTGATAAACTTCAAATTCCTGAATATATGGTTGATACCCCCCTTACTAGGAAAGACCTTAGTAATTATTATGCAGAAATAACATATATGGATAGTCTATTAGGAAGAACATTAGATATTATCAATCAAGCTAATAAAACAAATAATACAATTTCAATTTTCACAAGTGAACAAGGTTATTCTTTTCCATTTGGTAAATGGACTTGTTATGATTTAGGCCTAAAAACAGCTTTTATTGCTAAGTGGCCTGGGAAAATCGAACCTAATACCAGAAATAATGCTACCACTCAATATGTTGATATAGTCCCTACCCTTTTGGATGCAATTGGGGAAAATCCAAATAAAATTGATGTTGGAATATCAGACCAAGTCGGAAATAATGGTTTTGATGGAAAAAGTTTTTTTAAAGCATTAAAAGGAGAAACAGATAAGCACAGGGACTTCACATATGGAGTGCATACTACAAGGGGAGTTATAAATGGTTCAGAGTCTTATCCAATAAGATCGGTTAGATCTGATCGGTATAAATATATTCAAAACTTAAGCCATGAAGAACTATTCTACAATGTTGTTACGGCAAAGGATTCGGGAAGACCAGGTTATTTACTCTATGAATCCTGGCTAGAAAATGCAAAAAATCAAGAGGAATTAAGTTGGGTTAAACATTATAAAAAGCGTCCTTTTGAGGAATTTTATGATTTGAAAAGTGATCCTTATGAAAAAAATAATCTCGCACAAGATCCTAAATATTTTGATATAAAAGAAAATCTTAAAACTCAGCTAAAATCATGGATGAGTCAACAAGGTGACTTAGGGGTTGATACTGAAATGATAGCCGTGACGCGTCAACAAAGAAGTGGAAAGTGGCTTTCATATGAGGCGAAAATTAAATCTAAAGGACGAAAACAAATAAACTAATCCAATATTTTTTTATGAACCTTTCAAAAACATTTCTTTTTATCACTTCATTTTGTTTTATGGTGAGCAGTTGTGAGACTAATGACAATAAAATTTCAAATGCCGAACATCCAAATATAATTTTAATAATGTCTGACGATATGGGTTATTCAGACATCTCCCCTTACGGCGGAGAAATTGATACACCAAACCTGTCTAATCTTGCAAAAAATGGAATAAAATTTACCCAATTTTATAATGCTGCTAGATGTTGTCCAACCAGAGCATCATTGTTAACTGGAACATATCCACATGAGGCTGGAATAGGTCATATGACGAATCCACCTAAAGATCCAAAAGGACACAATTATGGTTTTCCTCAATATCAAGGAAAATTAAATAATAATGTAATTACAATTGCTGAGGCATTAGGAGAGGTTGGTTATTCAACTTTAATGAGTGGTAAGTGGCACTTAAGTTTTTTTGATAAAAGCCAGTGGCCACTTCAGAGAGGATTTGAACATTTTTATGGTTTTATTGCAGGTGCAGGAAATTTCTTCAAGCCAGAGGCACCTAGATTCATATTTGAGGGTAATGAAAAATTAAGTATTGATGATGAAAGTTATTATACAACAGATGCATTTACAGATAAAGCAATTGAGTATATAAATAAGGTTAAAACGGAAAATATTGAAAAACCATTTTTTTTATACCTGTCATATAACGCACCTCATTGGCCGCTTCACGCGCCAAAAGAAAACATCGATAAGTATAGAGGCAATTATATGAAAGGTTGGGAATACTTAAGAGAGGAACGTTACAAGAGAATGATAGAAATGGGACTTATTAATTCTTCATGGGATTTAAGCTATGATGATATTGTTTCTTGGGACTCATTATCTAAGGAAAAGCGAGAGGAAATGGACCTTAGAATGGCAATCTATGCAGCAATGATCGATAGAATGGATCAAAATATAGGAAGATTAATTAATGATTTGAAAAGTAAAGAATTATATGACAATACCATTATCATGTTTTTAAATGATAATGGTGCATGTGCAGAAAATGATATGTTAGGTAGCGGTCCTAAAGAACAATTAGAAACAAAAGAGGGTTATTTACTTTCTTACGGGAAAGCATGGGCAAATGCATCAAATACCCCGTATAGATCATACAAGCATTGGACTCACGAAGGTGGTATTGGAACCCCATTTATTGTCCATTGGCCTAATGGAATATCTCAAGAATTAAAGGGATCAACAGTAAATCAATACGGATTTTTACCAGATATAATGGCAACGTGTTTAGACCTAGCAAATACTAAAATTCCAGAAGTTTTTAATGGAAATGGGATTAAAAAGCACTCAGGAAAAAGTCTTACTCCTATTTTTAAGGGATCAAAAGAACAGATTCATAAAGAACCAATATTTTGGGAGCACGAGGGTAATAAGGCAGTTAGGTTGGGAGACTATAAACTTGTTCAAGATTGGGAGAAAGGAATTCATGATAACTGGGAGTTGTATAATATTTCAAAAGATAGGACCGAGCAAAAAAAT
>CEWG01408185.1_pt1 | contig 20246 bp, 24 predicted proteins | sample 361411 | NCBI WGS metagenome assembly CEWG01 (sample SAMEA2622173, study PRJEB7988) | marine metagenome | biome: marine biome (ENVO:00000447); feature: surface water layer (ENVO:00002042); material: "saline water (ENVO:00002010), including plankton (ENVO:xxxxxxxx)" | depth 5 m | reverse complement strand
AGCGTCCCAAACGCCCGAGTATAGGCCAAACTAACCCATACGCCCGTAGTCCTTCGCCACATATTCATACCTATGAAGTTCACTCAAGAAATTGCCAAATTCCAAGACCAATACGGATTATCAAACCTTGAGACTCAATCTCCTCCATAACGGAATCAACATCCAATTCCTTACCCATTTGTAAAATTTTTTGGTGAACTAATTCCCGTTTGATAATTCCCTTCTCATCCGCAGTAGCCCTAACCAAATTTAGTACATTATATGGGGTTAATTCCTTCTCAACCAAAGGACTATTTCCCAGTAATTTAGATTCAAGTAATTCTCTTAACTCCTCAGGAGTATTGGCTAGTACAACCTTAGTTCTAAGTTCATTAGAATCTTTAGCAGTAGCAACAACTTGGGTATTAGATGCTATTCTTTGCCCACAATGTGGACACAGATGACCGGTTCCTTTTCTACCATGACAGATTTTACATGCTGGGCATCTGAGAACAAGCCATGATTCTGCCATGGTTGACTGTAAATTCGAGAGTTTTTCAATTTGACCTACAAGCTGAAATCGGAATTACCGCCGCTTCTCCTTCCGCCAGGACGCATAGCTGGGGCTGCAGGAGCCTTGACGTCAACTCTTTTCTGTTGGTTGTCAACAGGAACGGATAATCCTCCACGGATTGGACCAGTCGACATCTTGCCGCCGAAATTTAGAGAATTGGGCAGTATTAGTGCAGCCATAGCAACTCCATGGTGGTCTGCCCCCGCAGTCACCTCATCAACTGCGACATCAAAAGAAATCACTTCTAAATCTCTACTAGCAAGTCTCCTCTGAAGATTTCTTCTGAGTAACAGTGATGTTTCTTCGTAATCTAGTTCGGTTGAAATGGTGGCAACTACCGCACATTCATCTCCTTCAGGTGTAACGCATGAAGCCCAAGCAGCACCAGCACAAGCACTGCCACCATTGTAAGCATATGATGTTGCTATGTGACATTCAATAAGTGAACCTAACGGTAACGGACGAGGGGTTGTTGCTTCAAAATTCAAAGGTAGCATTGCACCTTTAACTTCGATTAACCTTGTGTCGCCAAGGCCCATTTCTACCAACCCTTGGTCATAAGCATCTTCAGCATTTTCACCCCAAGGTGCAACTGCGGTCATCAACCAACCTTGACAAGATTTGCGGACTCTTCCCGGCTTCATGTGTCAAGACACGCGCAAGAGGTTCATGAATAACATGGTCATCGCAGTGTATGGCCGCAGGTTCACAAAGGGCGATTTTATTGTTCACTGGGTTGTTGCTATTTGTTTCCATAATTGTCACAACTTTGGATGAAAACAGTTCCAATAATACTATTTTTGTAGTGATTTTTTCTACCTCGATAATCACATTGCTGTGGAAGATATTATCGACGCAAAATAAAACCCAAACCGATGGTTATTCATCATCAGTTAAGTTAGATAAGGGCGTAGTTAAATCAACTCAAAAAATTGACAAAACAGTGATTGAAGGTAATGTTCCCGATCCTCTCGACCAAGAAATAGACATACCACTGATGTGACTACAAAAGACGAATGGTTTCAAGATTCTTTGGAGCATAGGTTCTGCATTTATACCTCTCTCTAAGAGTGTGACCCAGTTCATTGCTCTTGTGATAATCTCCATGATGACAGATGATGGTTTTTGGTTTAGGGTGCAATTGGTCTACAAATTCAAGTAATTGTCTTCTATCTGAATGCCCAGAAAATCCGTCAATTGTTACCATTTCACAACCAATCTTTACCATTTCCGTTTTACCATTGATTACCATAGGCACTTCGCCAAAACCTTTCTGAAGACGTCGCCCAAGAGTTCCTTCCGCTTGGTAACCCACAAAACACAATGAATTGCGGTCTCCATGGGCCCAATGTCTAAAATATTCAACCACAGGTCCGGCATTCATCATTCCAGAAGTCGCTAACACAATACATGGGGAATTATCCATCAAGATTTTTTCACGTAATTCTCGACCTTTAACCGGACGAAACCACTCATTACTAAATGGATTACCTCCATCGTCTTTCAACAGAGATTTTCGTAGGCTGTTGGTCAAAAATTCAGGATGACCTGCATGGATTGCCGTCGCTTCCTGAATCATCCCATCAAGCCATACCGGGACCGGTTTAACTGTTCCTGAACGGAATAGTTCGTCTATAGCTATCATCACTTCTTGACTTCTACCTACTGCAAAAACCGGGAAAATCATCTTTCCGTTGCGCGCAATAGTTCTCGATACAATATCTTTCAACTCCTGGTTGGCTTCTTGACGGGAGGGCTGTAGGTCTCCTTCTGCACCATATGTGGATTCGAGAACTAGTGATTCAACCCTTGGAAACCGAGTATTAGCAGCATCAAACAACCATGACTTCTCATATTTTTGGTCACCACTAAACAAGAGGTTGTGTTTTCCATTTCCAATGTGGAAATGAACTGCGGAGGAACCAAGAATATGTCCTGCGTTAGAAAATGTCATTTTCACATCGGGAGAAATGTCAGTAGTCTGGTCCCAATTTACGTCTACTACGTGCTTCTGACAAGTGCGGATATCTTCCATACTGTAAGGTGCCTGTTTCCCTTCTGCACCTCCGATTTTGAGATAATCAGTCTGTAATAAGAGCATTAAATCACGAGTTGGAGGGGTACAATAAACTGGCCCACGATATCCATACTTGAACAAAACCGGTAACATTCCTGCATGGTCCAAGTGAGCATGTGTAAGTACTACGGCATCTATTTTATCCAGTGGCAGGGCTTCTGGAGCGGTGAAAAATGGCATTGGGTCCAGATCATTTGCAACGTTAACACCTACATCAATCATGATTCGGGACTCATTGGTTGTAACTAAGTGGCATGCCCGACCAACTTCACGATATGACCCTAGTGCTGTTATTCGAGCCCATGTAGAACCTGGGCGCTGAGGACGATGAATGTTCAAACCAAAATCTCTCAATAATTTCCTTCTTTCCTTTGAATTGGCATTTCTATATCCACGAATATCATGGATGCTTTTAGAAATAATTGGAGGAGTTCTCTCCACAATAGGAATCCAGCCTGTTTTTTCCCTAATTTCGTTGACGTTAGCACCTCTTCTACCGACCGCCTCTCCGGGATTTTTACATTGAATTGTTACTTCACTATAACAACCATCAAAATAAATTTGGGTGATTTCTGCTTCCTTTGGGATAATCGATTCAATAGATGACTTTGCATCTACTTCTGAAAATAGAATTGATGGATCTGGTCTAATCTTAATTTTACGACGTATTTTCTTAGCTATTTTACCAACCAAGCCGTCACCACCACCGAACTTTTTGGGCTCAGCAGTCATAATAGCAATATTCCCTGCTTCTAATTCTACTGTGTAATTAATCGATTTAGGCACAATCTTGGCTATTTCATCTTTCAGTTCTTTGAATGTTAGGCGCACTTAATCACCCTCCTCCCCGCTTAAATCAACGATGTGCACTCGACACAATGCAGCGAACTGCGGGAATATTAATTCAAGATAGCAACTTCTTGATTTGATCTTGAGAGACTTGAACATAGCCGTCTTTTTCAGTAATAACTGCTAAATCCATTCCATTACCGGAAGCCGCATCACGCTGTCCCGATGCGTGGAGGGCGCGGGCCGCAAGTTTCAATGCTTCGGTTTCCGACATGTTGTCTTTGTATCCATCCTCAAGCACACCATACATGTACGGAGAGCCTGAACCTGTTGCGCAGTAAACATCCGGAATGGAACCACCGGCAGAATCAATTGAGTAGACGTGCCCACCATCAGGGTCAACACCGACAATGAGTAATTGAACCCAGTGGGGTCGTCCAGATAGAATATTGGCAGTTAGAGTGGCCGCTCCTTTAACGGTCATCGGTTGTTGTCTTCTTAATTCAAAAAGTGCAACTTCTGCAGTTAAAGTTCTGGACAGAGATTGGGCATGGCCAACCAACCCGGCAGTAGTCAAGGCAAGATTATCGCCAATTTTGAATAGCTTTTGTACGCTCTTGTTGGCTATGAAATGCCCCATTGTTGCTCTGTGGTCTGCACCAACAACAACTCCACCCTTGAAAGTAATACCCACTGTACTTGTCCCAGTCTTCAAAACATTAGCATCTGCATTCATCATATCAACTCGCTGTAATCGACACCTATTGAACATTGGTGCAAATTGCCCTAACTCCGATTCTATTTCAAGTTCACTAATGGGCTTAGAGTAATTTAATGAAAAATATAAAGATTAATCCATTTTCAAGGCTAGCATTCTTCAACCATTACTACCAGCGTTGTACATGAGGAAGAAGAAGAGTGCAGAAAAAGACGATGCACAGTCTTCTCTGGATTCCTTTACCGGAAATAATGTTCCGTCAATGCCCGATTTAGATAGTTTGGCTAAGGCTGACAAAATCCTGCGTAAAGAAAAACAATCCCCTTCAAATGAAGATACTGAAGGGCTAAACACATTTGAAATGCCTAGCATGCAACAGGTCAAGGAGAAGTCTGCTGCACCAAGTGGTTTAGTTTATCACGATTTAGAAAAAATGTACCCAAACCCACCTATCAAGGATAGTAGTTCAGGAATGGTAGTTCACAGAGCAGTGCTAAATGATATAACTGGTTGCTCCACTCTGCTAGATTGGCTAGCTGAAGGGCACGCGAGTATTGTAGAAATGAATCGCTTGATTAAACGCGAGGTGGAATTTTCCTCTGCCGTGAACCAGTTACATACATTCATCGAAGGTGACCTAGGAGGTCAAATAATTCAAATTACTGACACTAGACTGATGCTTCTACCCCCCGGATGTCGAGGTGTTCGCGGTGTCGAAATGGAAGCATTTGCTGCCAGTGCAGAAGAACTTGGCAGGCGAAGACTATGATTGAAGAACAAAAAGTTGACATTCCATGCCCTGTATGTTTCAAAACCGGCGAAGTCAATATGATTGCCCATGTTAGCGAAATTCCATATTTTGGAGAGCACACTCAGGTCACTGTCATGTGCCACAGGTGTGGGTGGAGGCAAACCGACTTCATTCCTGCCGAGGGAAAAAAAGCCGGCGGCTGGTCATTGACTATTGAAAACGAAGATAATTTGAGGTCAAGAGTTGTACGTTCATCGTCTTGTACAGTACAGATTGAAGAGTTGGATTTACAGGTTTCTCCAGGAACCAGTTCAACGGGTTATGTTTCTAATGTGGAGGGAGTTCTTAATCGATTCTTGAAGATTATCGGCATGGTATTAGATGACCTTGTTAATGACCCGGAAAATCACGAAAATGATATTGCAAGGTTGCAATCTATGAAAAGCAGAATTACAAATTTGGGAAAAAAGAATTCAGAAAGCCTTACACTAGTATTTCTAGACCCGCATGGACACTCGATGATAATTGACAAATCAGCCGTGGAAAGAGAACTCACCGAAAAGGAACTTGCTGAGTTACCTGTAGGACCTGAACCAGCAGTATTTCAAAAATAATTAAATTGAATCGGATGATAAGAATTCCTTTATTAGATGTTCACTTTGATCTCTTTTTTCATTTAGGTCTTTAATCCATTCAGAGGCACGGTCAATACATAGTTGCTTCATTTCGCCAGCCAAAATTTTACCAGCCCTGTAATCTGAATTAATCGTTTGAAGGAAGTTATCATCGTCTTCAAAGAAGTACATCATATACTGATACGCAACATCTACATCAGGATTACCGCCTAATCTCCTGTGCTCTTCAATGGTTGATTGACCACCTGAGTATGCTCGTTTAATTTTCTTGGTTATTGACTCGATGTCATCACCTAAAAATATAGTAGTTTTCGGCTTACTGCTACTCATCTTGTCACCAGTCAATCCGACTGCAAAATGATGATATGTTGAGGAGGGCGCGAGAAGCCCCATTCCGCCAAGTTGCCTTTCATATTCAAGTAATTTCATCTTAATTTTAATTTTATCGCTCGATGCCGCCCCAGGAATATTTACAGTTCCGTTTTTAGGATTGGAAATAATATCAGAATATCCGATATCATTCAAGCAGGAAACTATGCCATCAAAAATCGATTTTAATTTCTGTTTATCTATTCTGCCATTTGGTTGCTGACCCAGAATATCTGCATTATCTTCTTGAATTGACAGGCCTATCACAACACCTGAATTTTTACCATCCTTAATGTTGAACCAATTGGTTTTCGCCGCCAGACCTCTGGTCAATCTCAAATGAGGGTCTTGGTCCACACCAACTGGGACAACAATCGGCCTTAAGCCTCCATATTCTTCAGTTTGAGGATGTAAGATATCCCCTACTTGTACCATGGGTGCTTGTAAATGGGCTAAATTAGTCTCGCCAGAGAAACCATAAATTGACTCAAATTCATTAAGATTGGTTCTTTTTCCTAATTGAAATCCAAGTCTTTGAACTATTGGCCTGGTAGATTGAAAATAAACATTAGTTTTCTCGGGATCTAAGCCCAATGCCGCATAATTGGAAATATATTCCATGAGAGCAATTTCTCGCCCTTTTTCCAAGGACACTCCTCGGGTTGCTTGACTTTCTAAATCAGCAACTGCAATTGTCACATCACCACCTTGATTTTGAAACCATTTTACCTGTTCAATCACCATTGAATGACCAAGATGCATCATCCCACTCGGCATTAGTCCAGTTAGCACTCCAAACTTTTCACCACTTTTTTTGGCGTCTAATACTACGTCTAAATCCCTGTGTGCAAAAACGATACCTCTTCGATGAAGTTTTGATGGATTATTCATTTTTATTGAATCCATCGAAGACAAACCAAATTGGTCTATAATTCTAGAATAATCGGTAGATTGGTTACTACTCCAAGGGTCAATCTTCATTCCCCCTCCCTCCATATCATAGCCTCAAATCGTGGGTGAACCAATCAAACATGAAGGCTTCGCTTGATATTCATCAAAAAAGGTCTTTATTAGATATTTTCAAAATTTACTGCTCATCTTTCTTAGCTAGTGGCCCTAATCCTTCCCTCTTCAATACCAGTAGCATAGTGATGATTACGCCGACCCCAACTGAGAAGGCTACGTACGGAATCCAATTAGACTCACCATCTAATGGTCTCGGCTGCACAAGCCAAGTAAACACTAAATCATCTTGATCGACAAATCTTTTTGACCACTTGAACAAATCTGTAGTTTCATGCGCAGCAATGGTAATTGCTGCGCTATGATTATTCCAAAATTCCGAAATCCCTCGTATATCATATTCATTTTGCTCAATCGTAATATTTGCTCTATTACCATTAACAATGCTCAGATGTAAATACTGTCCATCATCAATCATGTAACCCTCTTTGGTATGTCTTTCGCCCGTAATGTCATCAAGAATTCCTGACTCCGCAGCGATTGACAATACCTCCGATTGGTTGATATCGATAATCCAAGTAACTGGGAGATTCCATCTCGCAGGAATTAGATTAGTACACTCTTCGGTAATCAATGATTCAAAAGAAAGAACATAGTTTTCTCCCACAGATGATATACTGTGGTCTATCTGGTAGCATCGCGTAGTAGCCCAGTAGGACCATGCCTGACCCCATGTTGTCAGCCATGCTTCAGCGTCTTCACTAATATATTCTTCAATATCTCTGTCGTGCCTAATTGTCGCGTCATTAACTCTTCCAATCCAGTAAAGATTCACTAGTCCACCTTCATTGACAGCAGTTTCAACCTGTTCTTTGGAACCAACAATTTGTTCTAAACTTCCACCTCTTCGACCGAGATTGTACCAATCCCACATGTCCAATGGTTTGTCACTTACAGAATGCCAAGCTGAACTCTGCGCACCAGTATTGTCCCCATGAACCATGAATCCTTGCCGAGAAATTTGTTCATGCTGTGTTTGTGTTAGGCTATCGGGAGTAAAGGTTGAGATCGGATTATCGCCCCATCTATTAGCAATCAAGCGGTCTTCAATATATTCTCTACATTCAAGAGCCACAGCACCCGGATCATTTTGCCAAGATAAACCCTGCATCCCATAACACCCAAATTCATCACCCTTGTTCAATCGCTCCTGGGCAAGAGATGTTTTCAACCAACCATCTTCTTCCCATTCCGACTCCGCAAGTACTTTCGGAGAGTAAATCATAGAGCTGAGTAAAAAAATGATAAAAAGGCTGACTAAGCGAACACCGCCGACACTACTATGTTCGCTCATAACTACCGCTTTTACAATTCTAATTTCAAATTTGGTATTTCAGTATAACTCACAACCGCACAAATCAGTTCTTAGCAGTGAAATGATAGGCAATCATCAAAACATATCGTTTCACACCTTGTAGTATGTCGAATCTGGATGAGTTGGGTACGGCATGGGAAGAATTGAAACAACATTGGTATATCAAGCCACTAAATGGCAAGATACCTGTTACCCCTGGGTACTCATTCATCCGATTTATCTTTTCACCCCTCATCAGAGGAATGATGCGAATAAAATGCAAGGGACTCAATTACATACCAAATTCTGGACCGACAATATTGGCAGCTAATCATTTATCTCATGTTGACCCAGTATTGGTAATTGCCACATCGCGAAGAAAGGTCAACTACCTGGCAAAAGACGGTCACTTCAACAATTTTTGGCTCAGGCAATTCATGAAAATGACTGGACAGATAAAGACTCACCGAGAGGCGGGTGGAGAACAAGCTTTATCGGCTGCAGCTGATGTTTTATCATCTAATAATGCGCTAGGAATTTTTCCCGAAGGGACCCGTTCTAGGAAAACTGAAAGACCATTTTTACTACCCGGAAAAACAGGAATTGCAAGATTAGCTGCATCTTATCCAAAATCAGTGGTAGTTCCAATTGCGGTAATTGGTAGCCGAGAAATGATGGAGCCAAAGCGACATAAGTTACCACGGTTACTAAAACCAATCAATATTCATTTTGGGAAAGGCATTACTTGGATTGAATGGCTTTCCAATCCCACTGGAGGCAACCTAACCAAGGATGATTTGATGGAATTAAAAACATTGGAACAACATGAGATAAAGTCACGACTTGCAACCCTCTATAGAAAATTTACAGACCAACTTATGAACTCGATTGCTAAACTCGGCGCTCCATAATTGAAATACTGTAGATATCGTATAACATCGTGCGTAGCGTATATACTCCAGTCGGCATTTTGGAAATCAAAGGCAGTTTTGATGAAAAAAAATTATCTGCAGAATTAAGAGGTTTGGAACTTCTTCACGAAATTGTTGGCAAATCAGCGAACTGGAGACTTGACACTTCGAGTAATAGACCATTTATCAGATCTAATGATGGGTCTCCTGAAATCCAAATCGACATTTTTAACTCGATAATAAACAAAATTTGTCGTGATAATTTACATCTTTCATTACAAATGAGTATGCGTAATGTTTGTGTTTTAACCGGTCACGGTGTTAATGATGAAATTCCATCTACTGATGCGATGATTTCAATTATTTTACTGGGTAATTCCGGCTGGCCTGTTAGTAAAACTCCAGATACACTGGAAGAAAAATCAATTGGATACTTCAAGGAAACCAGTGAAATTGATGGCTTGCGGGACACGAATCTAGGTTTTGAGGACTTTGATAATTTAGAAATATGCAAGAATTATGCGATACAGGGAATGTTTCGGGAGTCATTAATCGAGCTCGGAAAGCTCTCCAGATATCTCTATGTATGCAAAATGCTTAGTGTAGAATCTATTATCCAATTTATTTCACCAGTTCTAGGTAATATCCCAGATAATCTTGTGGCTAGATATCTGCAATCGCCAGAGGAAGAATATGATACCGTCTTCTTATCTTCAAGAGTCAAAGATAACCATCAAGTGCTGCCTATTTCAGCGTAGTAATGGTGAAACCATGGATGAGTATCTCAAACTAATCAATCACATCCTTGAAAATGGCGAAGAAAAGGGGGATAGGACCGGTACTGGCACCCTTTCTGTATTTGGATACCAAATGAGATTTGATTTATCAAAAGGTTTCCCGATGGTTACCACAAAAAAGCTTCATTTGAAGTCAATCATCCATGAATTGCTGTGGTTTTTGAATGGTGATACGAACGTAAGATATCTCCAAGAAAACGGGGTGCGTATATGGAATGAATGGGCTGATGCGAATGGCGATTTAGGTCCAGTTTATGGCAAGCAATGGAGGGATTGGGAAACAAAATATGGTAAGGCAATTGACCAAATAAATCAAGCCATTGACATGATAAAAAACAACCCTAATAGTCGAAGAATAATAGTTTCCGCGTGGAATGTAGGCGAGTTAGAAGAAATGGCACTTATGCCATGCCACGCTTTCTTCCAGTTCCATGTTGCTAATGGTAAATTGAATTGCCAGTTGTACCAGAGAAGTGCTGACGTTTTCCTTGGAGTTCCGTTTAATATTGCATCCTACGCAATTTTAACTCACATGATGGCTCAAATATGCAATCTCGAACCAGGTACCTTTGTACATACTTTGGGCGACGCACATTTGTACACAAATCACCTCGAACAGGCAAGATTGCAAATTAGCAGAGAGCCGCTGCCTCTGCCCAGATTAATTCTAAACCCTGAAATTAAAAATATTGACGATTTCAAATTTGAAGATTTCAAAGTTGAGGGTTACCAACACCATCCACATATTTCTGCGCCTATCGCTATTTGAGTTGATTACATGTTGATTTTCATATATGCCTGTGACCTTAACGGTGCGATTGGCAAGGACGGTGATTTGCCTTGGAGGCAATCATCGGATTTGCAACATTTCAAGAGAATCACCTTAGGTGGAACGATTGTGATGGGTAGGAAAACCTGGGAGAGCCTACCCGGAAAATTACCCGGCAGAAGGAATATTGTAATGAGTCGCAGTAAACGAGAAGATATTGAAATACTGAGTTATGAAGAAGTTATTTCATTGTCGCATGAGCAAGATGTTTTCATCATTGGCGGCGGTGAAATCTATAATTTATTTATTGACGATGTGAAAGAACTTCACCGTACGCTAATCAATACTGAAATTGAGAATGCGGATACATTTGTTCCCAAAATCGACGATCTAGGATTCCACATGATATCGGAACGACATGTCTCCGCCGGAGAAAAAGACGAATTTGATATGACTTTCCAACATTTCATTCGCTGACATCAGGCTTGTACTCTGTGACTCGAATACCTAGTCTACCAGTAAGTGCTTCACGTTTCATGATTTTTGCAAATTTAGTCTCAAACGCATTTTTTAAATCAATCTTCATCGCTAAAGAGTGCCCCATGAGCAAGATTAGTATGTCTGCCATTTCTTCCGCACATTCTGAAAGTGGTTTTCCTTTGGTCACCGCAGCTGAGAGTTCTCCTAACTCTTCTACGGTCAATGCAATTCTATAACCCATGTCATGACCATTCTTTGACTCAAAGTCATGCTTGTAGTGGAAAGAAGCAACTTTTTTCATCATTTCCTCCCATTCATTATTTGCCTCAAAATTCATCCACTCAGTAACACTCAGCCCTTCCATGGATTTTACTCCGCTCGGAGGGTGATAGAACTTTTGATTTTATTTCAATAGGCCTACTAAGCAATCCCATACTGGACCGAGTTTATCATTAGCTGTAGATGACACGTTGTTATGATTAAGATCCGCACTTGAATCACCGGGTTCTCTACCTGCTGCCCAGTTAGATGAGATACAAACTGCGACATAAGGAATTTTTACTTCACTAGCCAGTTTAACTTCCCGAGGCATAGTCATTCCAACCATGTCACCGCCTAATTTTTCTATCGCATCGATTTCTGCACGAGTTTCAAAATGTGGCCCATGTGCAATCCAGTAAGTGTAAAACAAATTCTCATCTGGAGTGAATTTTTGTGATATACGAAGGATTTTTGCCAATTTGGAATTAAGCGCGCCTGAAAATGGTTCAGTAACCGAGGTAAAGACTGCCTCCGAATCATGAAAAGTACTCTCAATGCCAGTGAAATCAATATATTGATTCGCTAAAACAACTTTGCCCGGAGGTAGTTCTGCGGATATTGCTCCCACTGAGCAAACAGCCAAAATGGCTTCACAACCTGAATCTTTTAGCGCCATAATATTCGCTTTATGGTTGATTTTATGTGGTGGTTTGTTACTCTTTTTCCCATTGTGATGTCTTTGTAAGAATATCAGTTCGACAACATCATCCCCTCTGTTAAAACTCATGCATTTTAGAGGTACTTCTCCCCACTTCGTTTCAGCAATAATATCGTCATTGCGGATTAAAGACAAGCCTGAACTTGCCAACTCGCCGTCTGCAGACATCTTGATTAGTCCGGTTCCACCGATGACCCCCAAGCGTTGCATGATAACGCGACCTAGTAATCACTTGTCAAACCTGCGGATTAAAAATGTTATAACAGCCGATTAAGAGTTTAATCTTTCAATTAGGTCTGCTTTCTTCCCGGAAACTGGTTTCCCAGCAGCCTTGAGCAATTCTTTCAATTCAGCAACTGTCATGGAACCGTAGTCAGGCGAATCATCAGATGACTCCTCAACAACAGCATTTTCTTCTTCCGATTCAGTTTCCTCGGGTGTTGAATCAGATTTTTCGGATTCTGGTTCGAGCGCTTCGGCGGCATCAAGAATTGATGGTGAATCTTCCTCCTCTTCTTCCATAGCTGCTGCAATCGCTGCGGCTTTCTTGGCCTTGAGTTCGGATTCTTGTCTTGCTTCTTCCGCATGAATTTCATCAAGGGTAGGTCCCTTTTCAACGACGACACCCTCCTGTAGAAGTTGGCTCTTCCTGATAGAAACTGAACGAATCGGATAAATTGGCTTGATAGCCTTGCGAATATCTTCTTCAAGTTCTCCTCCAAGAATTGCTTGTTGCAATTTTGAATATGTATTTTTAGCAGCAAAACCGATCAAAACTTCACGGGTCTTGGAGCGCATAACTTGTTTCACTGATGTCTGAACACGCTTCTGGGTAATAGTTAACGGTTTAAGTCGAACTAGGAAACCATCAGTGGTTACTACATCCACAACATCGTCAATTTTTCCACGATATCTTCGAATTTGCCTTCTTGTGTGGTCTGTCTGGTGGTGATGTCCGATAAATGTAGTTAACGCATCTTGTCCAACACATTCCTTGACACGGAATTTTAGAATGACGTGCATCTTGGTAAAATCACCGTTGAATTCTTGTAGAGTCATTTGGTATACTCTACCTACAATATGTTCGTCAGACTCTCCGAGAGTCTCTCCGATGTTCTTGAAGTCCCATGGGTGACGAGGGGCACGAATCGTGTACCATCTCTTCATCTTCCACTTATCTCTTTGCTTACGTGCTGCTGCACGTGCTTTTGCACTAACTTTCTTCGCTGCCATCAGAATCATCTCGGTATGTCTTGCGGGGGCTACCCCACTTGCAAGTCGCCGACTAACCACCCCTATTTGAAGAAAACTACTAACATTTGAAGTTTCTTTGCTCCATTTTAACTTCGTTAAACTCTTGAACATGAATTAACTAGGCTAGGTTATGGGAGCGCACCACTTGTCCATGAGGGTAACATCTAGTGGTTTGGAAGATGAAGGTTTAATTGCTGAAGCAATATCAATAATGATTGGAGACCCAGATTTGGTTGAAATGGAAAAAACCAATTCATATCATGGCTCCCCGTTATTTCTGATTAGTGCTACAACGAGAAAAAACAAATTAGCACTGAAAACAATTTCAAGACTGGGTAAGAAAAATATAGAAGATTTGCGAACGACTATCGACCAACGGCTAGACGAAAATAACACACTTCATTTCCGAATCGGGCTAGACGAATTAATCGATGGAAATGCAGTAATAGTTAACCCGGGTGGTAAATCGGTTAAGTTACAGGTCAAGTTAGAAGTCTATCCAGGACAATCTGTTACCCAGGAAACAGATTTATTCTTGCAGGATGCATTGCTTTTATGTGATGATGTTTGACCATGCATGGTATTTCACAAGGGATTAAGTATCGTGGGTTCCTACGTTACCCGAGGAGTAATAATGCCACACGTTGTAACATCCGGGTGTGTTGACCACAAATACCAAGATTGCGTTGCAGTCTGCCCCGTGGAAGCTTTTAGAGAAGCTGAAACATATCTAGTGATAGATCCAGATGAATGTATAGATTGTGGAGCATGCATGCCAGAATGCCCTGTTGAAGCAATATTTGCCGACGTCGACGTACCAGAAGACGAAGAGTATTGGATTGATAGGAATGCAAATGAGTCAATAGACGCTGTCATTGCCGAAGGCGATAGACCAGTCTTGGCGGATTAGTACACCTCGCAGGAGTTTTTTCAATGTCGATAGATTTTAATCAATTAAGAAATGGTAGTGAACTAGTAAAAAGAGGATTTGCAAGAATGCAGCAGGGTGGTGTCATTATGGACGTCGTTAATCCCGAACAAGCGGCTGTAGCAGAAGATGCTGGTGCAGTAGCAGTAATGGCTCTTGAAAGAGTCCCCGCGGACATTCGAAGAGATGGCGGAGTTGCCAGAATGAGTCATCCAGATATGATTCAAGGCATACTAGACTGCACATCAATCCCGGTGATGGCCAAATCAAGAATTGGTCACGATGGTGAGGCGAGAATCCTGGAGTCTATGGGCGTCGACATGATTGACGAATCTGAGGTCCTAACACCTGCAGACCCCTACTTCCACATCAACAAAAAGGATTACGAAATACCATATGTTTGTGGTGCTACTGAATTAGGCGAAGCCGTTAGAAGAATCTGGGAAGGGGCTTCGATGATTCGTACCAAAGGTGAAGCTGGTACCGGCAATGTTGTTGCTGCGGTTACGCATGCAAGAATTATCGATCAAGAAATCCAGCAAGTCAAGAAATTGGATGACTCTGGAATCTCTGATGCAGCGAACATAATTATGGAGCGATACCGTGTTCTGTCCAATCAATCAAAACTACCCGGCAGTTACAATATGACCCCATTTGGAGAAATCAATGAGACCATGCACGATGAGATTTCATCTATCCTCAACGACGTAAAGAAAATGGAGAGACTTCCGGTTGTTACCTTTTCTGCAGGCGGGATTGCGACCCCAGCTGATGCTTCTTTGATGATGCGAATGGGTATGGACGGAGTGTTTGTCGGCTCTGGTATTTTCAAGTCTGACGACCCCAAAACCATGGCCGATGCTATTGTTTTGGCAACTGCGCATTACGATGATGGCGCCAAAGTCGCTGAAGCAATGGCTATGACTCAAGGCTCTCCGATGGTTGGAGACGAATTAGAAACCCTTGAAATCAGACTTGACCAGCGCGGTTGGTAATCATTCGAGTGGAGTATCGATTCCATCCTCGCCAAGAGTCCACTTCAGAGTCTTGACCACTCCTTGAAGTGCTTTGTGTGAGCGCGCTGATTCTTTCATACCATCCAAGTCTCCTGTCTTACGACATTGTTCATACCAATCTTTCCACTGAACTAGTCTTTTTTCAGCCTCTTCTAGCATTTTCTCAATTTCAGCCCAAGTCCGGTTATAGGAGCGATAAGGGACATCGTCAATTGAGGACATGCGAACGAATTCTGCGGCAGTATAAGGTTATTTTATTGATGCGGAGAAAAATTCATTAATCCAATTTTTCGTCTATAAATGAACTATTTTTTTCGACGCTCACATTATCACCGATAACGCAATTTTCAATTGTGCAAAAATTGCCGATAAATACATTACTGCCGATGACAGAATTGTAAATTTTGCAATTATTTCCAATTTGGGTTTCTGTCATAACCAATGAGTTTTCCAAAATTGTATCCTTATCAATAACTGAACCATTTGAGATAACGCTACCAACATTGGTGGCCATAGAACTTGATTTTGTAAATTCAAAGCCATTCACGCCGACAACCTTTCCTTTTGGCATATCAAAGGGTAAATCTTCACGGTCCCTAATCAAAGTATGTTGAGCTTTAATCAATTCATCAGGAAGTCCCACATCAAACCAGACACCCTCGATTTTTTTGCCAAAAATTGGCCAACCCAGTTCTAACAATTTGGGAAATAATTGCTTACTAAAGTCATATTTTTCATCTTCAGGAATTAATTCTAGGACTTCGGGTTCAATAATGTACAAACCAGCATTGATTACATCGCTAAATGCATTTTCAGGCTCGGGCTTCTCGAGAAATTTAACAACATAACCTTCTTCAAGACCCCCATCAATTTCCCCAGATTGCTCATTAGACAGACCAACAATTCCAAACTCGGAGGGGTTTGGAACTTGCCATAGCCCAATTGTCACTTTAGCACTGGAATTTTTGTGAGCATGAATAAGATTTTCAAGATTGCATGACAGGACAGAATCTCCCGAACCAACAACAAATGTTTCTTTCAACTGATTGGATAATAATCTCACACTTCCTGCTGTACCCATTGGTGTGTTTTCTTGATTCACATTAGAACTCAAGAGATTTGAATCACTCTTCGACCAGGAGTTAACTAATTTTTCAAGCATTTCTCCTTTATAGCCGGTCGTAACTACGATATCTTTGACCCCGGACTTGACCATAGCATCTTTGACAAACTCTATCACCGGTCTTCCCAAGACCTCGACCATTGGTTTAGGTTTATTTGCGGTCAATGGATATAGCCGAGTACCCTGGCCCCCAGCCATTATTACACCAAACATTATCAGTCCTCATCGTTTTCTAGAAGCACTAATGTTAAATTTACGCATGTTTTTCTTCTTCTTAGATTTCTTGGAAGTTCTGTCAGTGACCATGTCTTCCGAGTTCAATCCACCAAATGTCAAACTGCCGGTCTCTAGTAACTGCTTGGTTAATGATTCAGCAACATCTTCTGATTGTGCTCCTGTTTTCATTGCATCTGCAACCGATTTATTGTGATCTATCATCCAAGATTTTCGCTCCTCTCTAGCAAGATTTAACTCATCTCTGGCTTTGTTTACATCGACCATCAATTCATCTATCTTGGCATGCACATCATTGGCTTTTTCTTTGTTTTCAACAAACTCCAGATGGAATCTATCGCCTTCGGATTTTAGGAAATCACGGTGCGCAAATACTTCATCGACTTCAGGAGACTTGATGTTAACTCTTTCAACTGCTTCTATCATCGAGTTGTGAGCAGCATCCGCTTCTGCCTTCAGTGTTTTAATTGCCGTATCCAAATCCGACATATCAACTTTAACCATCTCAAACTCTGCAACTTCAGGCTCAAGTTCTTCAATTCGCTTGGAAAATTCCTTTATTTTCTTGACCATTTCTTTTTCTTTGTTGACCCCAACTGAGGTTGTCTCAAATTTCTTCTCTAACGCATCGACTTCATGCTTCAACTGATTGTATTCTGCGGTAGCTGATCGCCTTTTACCTCTTTCAGCACCTTTACCCTTAATCTTTGAAATCAAATCTCGCATTTGAGATTGAATAGCGTTTCTCTTTTCTTTGAACATTTTTATTTCAGCGCGTATTGCCTTTACTTCAGCAAGAACTAACTCAATTTTCTCTTTGTGTTCTTTATATTGTGATTGTACAGAATTTCTCTTGTCGGCAGAAATTCTTGCTTGATCATTAAAATTATTTCTTACTTCACGCATTTTTCGAACCTTAGATTCCATCGCATGCAATTTCTCTCGCAGATCACCATCCGGCTTTTCTTCGCCCTCTCCAAACTTCCCGCGCATGATGTGTCGAATAGATACCCCATTTCAATGCTATGCAAAATTGAAACTTTCAATTAAACGAAATTAAATATTCCAATTGCCGATGCTGCTAGCGTTCCAATACCACCTATGATGGTTAAAATAAGTGAACTAGAGGCTCTAATTCTTTCCTTGAATTCGGACCTTACTCTAACATTCATCTGTGAACCAATCAACAATTCTCCGCTAACCTCTTCGAGTCTGACCGAAACAGTTGCTTCACCATACCTTTCAGGAAGCATCGTTTGCCAAGCAACAGTTCCATCCCGCAGAAGTCCAGACATGATTGCTAAAATATCTTCATTACCTTTTTCTGAAACAGGAATTGCTTCGTCAGGCCACCATTTTTCTTCCCCAGGTTCTAAACGATAGGTCATAGCTAGGTCATGAGGTCTAAAATCTGGGGATTGCACTCGTAAAACCAAAGTTCGAGATTCTGAGGATAAATTGTGCATGAAAGTAAATAAATTCGCTTTCTTGTGAATGATATTTTCCATGTCAACCTCGAAGATTATCCCGTCATGTAAGGATTTTCTACCGGCCGATAAATCCTCTTCAATACGACCGATCATTCGGAAAAATGCTGGAGTACGCTTTTCAATGTGCTCTAAAATTAATAACCACTCCTCAATGGTAAAAACATGATGGTTCTTGATAAAATCTACACCCTTGTTGTTCAAAATTTCTCCCAATTCAACATATACCGATGATAAATCCAGTCCCTTGGAATGCTTATACAATGTCATCATCATTTTTTCTCTAGCGAATCTTGGCTCAATACCTCGTTTAACATAACTCTCAACACCCTTGACAAATTCGTCATATTCGGTCTTTAACAAGGGGTCTAACTGTGATTTCACTAAGTCGCTCAGAACCATGTCAAGTGTTGAAGGATGGACAGGAGGAACATATGAATTGAGAAGACCAGTCCGTTCTGCTAAATTAAAATATGAACTTCTTGTAGAAATGTGTTGACCCATCGACAGAACGGTGAAAGAGAATGAGAAAAGTAAGAAGTTTCTACCCATGTCAGATTGAATTCCGTAGAATGACACTGCTGAAATAGATAGAATTGCCAGCATTGCATAACTTAGAGCAAAAAAGTGTTTTGATGCTGATTTATTCAGCATATTTTCCATCGAAGAATAGCCATGGAGAGATCTAACCGAAAGGTGAAGATCTTCAGCATCTTTGACCCTAGTCCTAAAATTCTGAATACTGAGGTTTACGCGATGCCTATGTAAGGCCATAGACAAAATATACCCGAGTAATATTATGAAAACTAAGCCGACAATTACGGTTGCAAAACTTACCTGTAGTGTAGGTTGGACAAAATCTAACCACCATTCTGGAGAACCGGATGCTTGTGACCAAGCTCCAAAGAATGCCAGTATTGCTATTGCAGGCAGGAATAGTAGAAGCCGAATACCTGAGCTGATTAACTGTCTGTCTATTGCATAAAGAAACTCTTCATCGTTCCATTTTCTTATCGATTTAATGGTTTTTTTCTTCAATCTCTCGACGGATTCCGTAAGTGAAACATTGTCCGTATCCTGGTCTGAGGAAACTTCGGGCTCAGTCAAATCGTCATCAGAATCCACTCCAGTTACCTCCCACAATACTCCTAAATCATTTTAACACTAAAGTGTTGACATAAATTTCTGACTAATGTAGCAAATCTAGAACTATAGAGTCTGAAATCGATTTGTCAATTTTTAACACCTTATCTGTCGACAAAATTTTGTATTCACCATCAAAACTAATCTCGGTGCCGATCTCAATCCCGAGCTGAGAAATAACATTCATGTCATCTTTTGACAGCGAAATGAAAGAAATTTTTCCGGATTCACCCAATTGCATATCAGATACTCTTTTTACCCCGGAACTCTTAGTTTTCAAACGCTCAAATAATCCTTTTCTGATTTCGGGAATATCCCTACCACTGGGGTCTAGATTTGGATTGTCGAAATAAATCGCTAAAGCAACATCTAAATCATCATCAATGGCATGTTCAAGTCGGCACGCGGTTTCATTATGATCGCCCTCAAAGGGGAGATGTTCGAGCAGAACTCTAGCTAGTCTATGTCGGCGTTTCATCATCATTCCGTGTTCAAGACCCTTAGATGTTAACAATGACCCTTTGTATGGGACATAATCTAAAAATCCTTTAGCAGCCAGCCTTTGTACCATCTCGGTAGCCGATGCCGGGGAAATGGTAAGTGATTCTGCAAGAATTCCAGTCCTAACCCTTTGTTCAGGGTTTTGTTCGTAAAAGCCATACATTGCCTCAAGATATTCATCTTCAAACTCTTGGAAATGACCTGCGCTCATATTTACGCTATGAGAGCATTGGATTTCAAGTTAACTAATCACCCGCACGAAATATATTCTTACAGGCTGGACACCTAACTGACCCAGTGTAACTTTCCGGAATTCTAAGTGTTTGGGAACAATCTGGGCAAGAAACTTGAATCTTACCATCACTAACCTCGCTCTCAATAGTTTCTTCATTATCACTTTCTTGCTCGATAGTTT
>CEWG01030587.1_pt1 | contig 20422 bp, 19 predicted proteins | sample 361411 | NCBI WGS metagenome assembly CEWG01 (sample SAMEA2622173, study PRJEB7988) | marine metagenome | biome: marine biome (ENVO:00000447); feature: surface water layer (ENVO:00002042); material: "saline water (ENVO:00002010), including plankton (ENVO:xxxxxxxx)" | depth 5 m | reverse complement strand
GATGGAGGTATGATTTAGTGGATATAAATCATATTAAAATATTATCGAAAAATGTAAGAAAAAATATTCTTAAGGCATCATTAGAGGCAGGTGGAGCAAGTGCTCATATTGGAGGAGCTTTATCAAGTGTAGAAATTTTATCTACTTTGTATTCTGAATTTATTTCATTTCCAAAAAAAAAAAATTGGCAGGATAGGGACAGATTTATTTTAAGCAAGGGTCATGCGTGTTTAGTTTTATACTCAATTTTATTGGAAAAAAAACTGATTACTAAAAAAGAATTTTTATCATTTGAAAAAAACAATTCTATCTTGCCAGGTCATCCAGTAATAAATAAATTTAAGGGAATTGAATTTTCCAATGGAAGTTTGGGCTTGGGATTATCACTCGGCATAGGAACTGCTGTAGCATTAGAAAAAAAACAAAAATCAAATAAAGTTTATGTTTTGATTGGTGATGGGGAATGTAACGAGGGTTCAATATGGGAGGCAGCTCTTTTAGCGCCCAATCTTAAGTTAAGGAATTTGACATGTATAATTGATAAAAATAATTTCCAACAAACCGGCTCAAATAAAGAAATATTAGATGTGGATGATCTAGCATCAAAATGGAGAAGTTTTAATTGGCACGTAGAAGAGGTAGATGGTCATGAAATTAATGAACTTATTGAGGCTTTTAAAATTATAACTGATAAACCAAAATTAATAGTTGCTAAAACCATCAAGGGAAAGGGATTGACTTTTGCAGAAAATAATAACGAATGGCACCATAAAATTTTGACTAAAAAACTTTATGACGAGGCAATAAATCACTTAAATAATGAGTAACATATCTAAAAAAATAAACTTTTATTCAGGTATCGGAATGAGAGCTAGCTTTGGAATGATAATGCTAGAACTTGTAAAAAAAAATAAAAATCTAATTATGCTAACCTCAGATGTGTCAACATCAGCAGGTTTAGACAGATTTAAAAGTCATTACAAAAATAATTATTTAGAGATTGGTATTTCAGAGCAAAATATGATTGGTGTAGCTGCGGGGCTATCAAATGATGGATTTCAAGTATTTACCTCCAGTTTTTCTCCCTTTCAAACTTTAAGGTGCCTTGAACAGATTAAGGTAAACTTAGGATATATGAAAATAAAGATATGCATGGTTGGTTTAGCTAGTGGACTTGTGCTTGGAAATCTAGGATATACTCATTGTTCTATCGAAGATGTAGGAGTTCTAAGATCAATTCCAAATCTTAATATATTAAGTCCTTGCGATGGTCTAGAGTTAGAAAAATGTTTATTTTCTATTAAAAACTCAAGTAATTCCACTTATATAAGACTTACTGGAGGATCACCATTAAAAAAAGTATATAACAAAAATTATGAGTTTAAAATTGGCGAGCCAGTAAAATTAATAGAAGGAAAAAGAATTGTTATTTTTTCATCTGGTGCAATAATAAGTGAGGTTATGGATGCTATTGGGATATTGAAATCAAAAAATATTTCACCAACAGTTATAAATGTTCATTCAATAAAACCAATTAACAAAAAAAAGATTTCATATTTTTTAAAAAAAAATAAATTTGCCTTAACCATTGAGGAGCACAACATTATTGGTGGGCTTGGATCTGCAATATCAGAAATAGCTGCAGAGAGTGGAATTCCCACCAAAATTTTTAAGCTTGGAATTAATGACAGTTATACAAAAAGTGGTGATTATCAATATTTAAAAAAATTACATGGGATCGATGCAAAATCTATTTCAAATAAAGTTAAGTCTATTTTAAAGTAGATTAGCGACTAAGGTCTGAGCATTAATAATATCTCTTTTTGATTTTTTAAAAATTTTATTTCTTCCATGCATAAATCTATGATTATCAATCATTAATATCTGATTTTTTTTCCAAATATGAGAATAGGTAATTTTTTCTGATACATTATTTATTTCTTCAAAATATTTCTTTGGAATTGTTTTACTTTTATATGAAACTTTTGTTATTTGATCTTCATCTGGTACACTTAATAAATGATTACAAAAAAACAGTTTTGAGTTAAAATAACTCTTTTCAACTGCAAATGTTTTATATTTAAATGTCATAACATTTCTATTTAAATCTAAAAATTCATTATAAATTCCAGGATAATTCAAAAACCATTTTTTTTTAATACCTTTTTTTTTATTATCTAAATTAATTTTTACGTTATACTCTACAGGCTCAGCTTTAAAAAAATTTTTACAACTTGGACTTAACTTCTCCCACAATTTAGATCCATCACATATGATCGTTTCACCTCCATCATTAATTTTAGGTGGATTAACACACATGAACCATATTATTTGAGGTCTTGTCACAGTAAAACTGGACTCACTGTGTAATGGAACTTTTTCATTTCCAAGATCTACGCTTCTTAAAACTTTATTATCAAATCTTTCTTTTCTTCTTAAAGCATCATTTGAATAATGTGTCGTAAATTTTTTTGTGAAGTTAAAGAAATCTTTGGGATTTACTTTAAAGTTATTGAATAATATCAATCCTTTTTCAAAAAAAAGTTTATTTATACTTTCTTTATTTAAATCATTTAACTTGAGAGTGTTTGTTTTTGCACTTAGTAAAGCACCACCGCCTTCAAACTCATTAGAGATTTTTTCTATTTGAATATTTTTCATTTTGTATATATATGGGATCTATAATGACTACATTAAAAAAATACAAACAAATCTTTGCAAAAGTTTTTTCGTTAAAGGAAAATTACAATTTTGATAGTTTAAAATATCAGGATATTCCCGAATGGGATTCTATTGGGCATATGACTTTGATGTCTGAATTAGAAAATAAATTTAAAATAAGTATTGATACTGATGATATAGTTGATTTTAGCTCTTATAAAAAAGGTCAAGAGATTTTAGCCAAATATAAGGTTGAGCTTAATTAGGGCTGTCTCTATCTCCATCACCTCTCATAACTAGCATTTTATTGTTATATTTAGGCATGACGCCACATTTTAATTCTATATTTTTAAGAACCAATGGGCTTACATAATCTGGTAAAATTAATGATTTATAATCTTTTCTATTTTTAAAACCTGTTTTTTTTAGGAGTTTTTTTGATAACCCCATACTTACTATATCAATAAACTCTGGATGATATATTTTTAATAAATATCTTAGTAGACCACTGATGAAGACTATATTTTTTTTGGGTCCCTGATAATCAACTATTTTGATCAAAATATTATTTTTAATATTTATAATCCTTAAAACAACTAAACATTTAATATTTTTATTATATGTTATCTCATAAATTTTATAATTTATATTTGGATGATTAACGTATCTATTTAACAAAAAATTAAAACTTTTTAGAGGTTTATTGACAAAAAGTTTTTCATATTTATTTTTTGGATTTCTTTTTTTAATTAGCTTATATTCTCCAATATTGGGTATTTTAAATTTAAAATTATATTTATTATTGATTAATTTGAATTTTTTTTTATTTGGCATAACAAAAAAGTGATACATTTCACTAATATCAAAACCTAACAATTTGTTATATTTCACTATATTTGGATCAAACCAACCACCTGATGAAGAAATAAATTTTGCATTAAGTTGTTTTTTAATTGTTGAAAACAACTTGTATAATGCACCAGGGGGCGCATTTTTATTTGTTAAAGATAAAGTTAATGTTAAATGGTTGTCGGGTAATTTTTTATCAAATTTTTTTTGAGGAATAAAACCTTGTATCCCTACTATCTTTTTATCTTTTTTTACAATAGCAAAGTTTAATCTTTTTTCTTGTATGTAAAGCCATTTGAAAAAATTCAAGTTTTTAGATAAAAAATGATTTTTTTTCCAATACTTTTTTATGAAATTATGAACTTCAATTGTTTCTTTTGAAGAACCAATATAAAAATTTATTTGTTTATTTATCATATAAATTAAATTATTAAACTTAGTATTAATTGTTTATGAATAAAAAGTTAAGTGTAATTACATATCATTACGTTAGAGATGTAAAAAAATCAAGCTTTCCTGGTTTGAAGGTCCAAAGTATTAAAACATTTAAAAAACAATTAAATTATTTTAAGAACAAATATAATGTTTTAACTCCAAAAAATTTCCTTGATGTAATAAATGGTCAAATAAAATTAAAAAAAAATTCATGCTTATTAACTTTCGATGATGGTTATGTTGAGCATTTTACAACTGTTTTACCAGAATTAAAAAAAAGAAATATTTCTGCAATTTTTTTTGCTCCTGCTGAAGCAATTTCTAAAAGAAAATTAGCTGACGTAAATAAAATACAACTAATATTGTCAGTTATTAAAGATAAAAAAAAATTATTAATTGAAATTGAAACCTATCTTCAAAAAAAAAAATTTAAATTTAATCTTAAAAATTTAGAAAAAAAATTTATTAAAAAGTTCAATAAACGTCATGATGATGAAGAAACAAAAAAAATTAAATTTCTTTTGCAAGTCGCATTACCGTTGAATATAAGACGAAAAATTTGTGAAACTTTATTCAGAAAATATGTATCAAAAAATGAAAAAAGCATTTCAAAAAAGATTTATATGACATTAAATCAATTAAAAATTTTAAAGCAAAATGGGATGCAAATTGGTGGCCATGGATATCATCATTTAAGAATGAATCTCCTAGATAAAAATAAGCAAGAACAAGAAATAAAAAAAACAGTAAGATTTTTAAAAATTTTTAATAAAGATAAGAATGATTTGATTATGTGTTACCCACATGGAGCTTATAATTTATCAACTATAAAATTATTAAAAAAATATAATTTTAAATGTGCTTTCACTTCAAATAAAGGGTACTCCGATATAAAAGAAAGTTATTTATTTAAATTAAATAGATTTGACACAAATGATGTTAAAATAAGCAAATAGTCAAACTAAGAGTTTGTTGAAATTTTTAAATCTTTTCATTTAAATCTTTTTCTTACAATTTTTAAACTATAATTAACTATCATGAATATTTAATATAAAATTTATAAATTTTAATATATAGATTGCTATAATGATAATTCTTGTTATTAGTGTCTCAACTTAATGAGTAAAATTTTCGTCATCTCTGAAATTGGAATAAATCATAATGGTGATTTAGAAATAGCAAAAAAAATGATTGATGCATCAATCGAAGCAGGTGCTGATGCAGTAAAATTTCAGAAAAGGGATATTGATATTGTTTATTCAAAAGAACAGCTTAAAAAACCTAGGACTAGCCCCTTTGGATCTACTGAGAGAGAGCAAAAAGAAGGATTGGAATTTAATGAGAAAGAGTACGATTTAATAGATAATTATTGTAGAGAAAAAAACATTGCTTGGTTTTCATCTGCATGGGACATTAATAGTTTAAAATTTTTAGATAAATATAATTCAAAATACAATAAGATTGCATCGGCAATGATAGTGGATGAAGTTTTTTTGAATGAAGTTGCGAAAAGAAAAAAACATACTTTTATTAGCACTGGGATGTCAAATTTTGATATGATTGACACAGCAGTAAAAATATTTAAAGAAAACAATTGTTCTTTTGAATTAATGCACTGTATATCTGCTTATCCCTTCGAAAATGAGTTGGCAAACCTCAACATGATTAAAATTTTAAAAGATCGATATAAATGTAATGTTGGTTACTCAGGTCATGAAAAGGGAGGTATGTTAGTATCTATTGCAGCAGTGTCTTTAGGATCAACGTCTCTAGAGAGACATTTAACATTAGATAGAACCATGTATGGAAGTGATCAAGCTGCCTCAATAACACCAGAGGGTTTTAAAAATTTGATAAATAATGTCAGAATTTTAGAAAAAGCTTTGACAGGAAATAAAGATAAAATCATATTAGATGAAGAAAAACCAGTGGCTGAAAAACTTAGAGCTCATATCAAATTAAAATAATGAAACTTAGTAAAGTTTTTTCAAAAGAAATAGATGTAAATATTAGGACGCATCTCCAACTTAAAAAATTATTTCCTGATATTGAAAAATCAATAAAAACAATACATAAAAAAATTAAACTTGGTGGAAAGTTAATGCTTTGCGGAAACGGTGGTTCAGCAGCAGATGCTCAACACTTGTCAGCAGAGTATCTTGTTAGGTTAAGACCAAATATTAATAGGAAGCCGATACCAGCTATTACTTTAGCACAAGATACTTCAACTTTAACAGCTTGTGGAAATGATTATGATTTTTCAGATGTATTTAGAAGACCATTCCAAGCTCTAGCAAAAAAAAATGATGTGTTAATTGTTATAACGACGTCTGGAAATTCATTAAATGTTATTAAAGTACTTAAAGATGCTCACTCTAAAAATATTACCACTATTGGTTTTTTAGGAGGTTCAGGAGGAAAATGTAAGAAATTATGTGATATAAAGCTAATAGTACCTAGCAAATCTACAGCTAGAATACAAGAATGCCACATTTTTTTAGGGCACTTTATTTTTGAACAAGTTGAGAATTTAATTCTTAAAAAGAAATAATTCTTATCTTAAAATTGACTTAATTAAGACTTATGAAAAAGGAAAAAGTTAAATTAACATTAATTAAAATTTTAAAGTTTAAAATTTAAAATTCTTGAAATAATTTCAATATTTGAATGAAAGCTTTTAAACAAATCTTTGACCTTCTGTCATCACGTGAACGTAAACAAGTATTCTATCTATTAATAATGATTTTATTTATGGCTATATTAGATGCGGTAGGAGTAGCTTCTATTATGCCTTTTATAGCGGTTGCAACAAACCCTGATCTTATTGAGAGTAATACTTTTATTCGATATCTTTTTAACTATTCAAATGTAATTGGTGTTAAAACAAATGAACAATTTTTATTCACCTTAGGCTTAATAGTCTTTTTTTTGCTGGTGTTTTCATTAGCTTTCAAAGCTTTTTTAACTTATTTACAGCTTCGTTTTAGTTCAATGTTTCAATATGGATTAAGTAAGCGTATGATGGAAAGATATCTAAATCAACCTTATAGTTGGTTTTTGAACCGTCACAGTGCTGATATTGGCAAAACTATTCTTTCAGAAGTTGGTGAAATTATATCCAAAGGTTTAAAACCAATGATGAGTATAATTACGAATGGAACGATAGCCTTTGCTTTACTGGTGTTACTAATTTTAAATGATCCAAAGTTTGCTTTGATAGCTTGCTCATCATTAAGTCTAACATATTTTTTGATTTATAGATTAATACGAGGGTTTTTAATGCGAATTGGTCAAGAACGTGTAAAAGCTAATCAAGCTCGTTTTACAATTGTAACAGAGGCTTTTAATGCTGCAAAAGAATTAAAAGTAGGAAGTCTTGAAAAAGCTTTTCTTGAAAGGTTTTCTATTCCAGCAAAAATTCTTGCACAACATTCTGCGATTGCAGGTAGTATAAGCCAAATACCTCGCTATGTACTTGAGATAATTGCTTTTGGTGGGATGTTGCTACTAATTCTTTTTATGATGGCACAAAGTACTTTTACCAATGTCTTACCTTTAATAGCACTTTATGCTTTTGCTGGTTATCGTTTAATACCTGCATTGCAACGAATTTATTCTGCTGTTACTCAATTACGTTTTGTTAGCGCTTCACTCAATGCAACACACAATGACTTCAAAAGCTTGGATCCAAAAATAATTCAAAAAAGCAAACATACTTTACCAATAACAAAAGATATTTCTTTGAATAATTTACATTACCAATATCCAAATTCAATAAAGACAACAATTAAAAATATCAATCTAAATATACCTGCTTGTTCTACAGTGGGTATAGTAGGAAGTACCGGGAGTGGTAAAACTACAATTGTAGATATAATTTTAGGCCTATTACAAGCTCACAAAGGCACGCTTAAAGTAGATGATAGCATTATTGATAAAACTAATCTTGTAGCTTGGCAAAGATCAATTGGATATGTTCCTCAAGATATCTTTATAGCAGATGATACTCTTGCTGCTAATATTGCTTTTGGTATTGATAAGAAAGACATTAACCAAGAATATGTTAAGATGGCGGCTAAAATTGCCAATATTGATGATTTTGTGACAAAGTTACCAGAGCAATATCAAACCACAGTTGGTGAGCGTGGTGTTCGATTGTCTGGAGGAGAGCGTCAACGTATAGGAATTGCTAGAGCACTTTATCGTAATCCACAAGTATTAATTTTAGATGAAGCCACAAGTGCACTTGACAACTTAACTGAACAATTAGTGATGAAAGAAATCCAAAAAATTGGTAATAAAAAAACCATAATAATGATTGCACATCGCTTGAGCACCGTAAAGAAATGTGATATTATTTTTTATTTAGAAAAAGGTGAGCTCAAAGCCCAAGGAACATACGAGGAATTAATTAAATCCAGCGAAGGTTTTAAGAAAATAGAAAACAAATGAATATTTACATGCATGTAGAGATTTCTGCTCGTGAGCTAGATAGTAAGCTCCTATTGGCAACTTTAGCAGCATCTAGAGGCCATCAAATGATAATTTCAGACATAGCTGGAATTGAAAAAGGTGTAAATAATGGTGTTCTTGCACCTGGAATATTTCATACTAAATCTTTGTCAGCACACAAAGATAAAATTGCTAGGCACCAGAGAATGATTGATAAGGGTTTTTTGATCACAAGTATGGATGAAGAGGGCAATCTTAATGATTATGGATATGAAGGTGACGCTAAAACTAGATTTTCTAATCAAACAATCGAACAATCCACTGCGGTTTTTGGGTGGGGAATAGATGACGTTGAAGCTTTAAAAAAAACTTATCCAAAATATTCTCACAAAATTCATAAAACAGGCTCACCTAGGTCCGATCTTTGGAAACCTTTATTTGCTAAATATTGGAATGTACCATCTAAAATTCCCGAAAAACCTTTTTTGTTGATTTCATGCAATACTGGTTATTCAAATAACAAGGATCCTTTTGGTAAAATAGTTAAATTTGAAAATGAAATAGGTCGTTATGAAAGTAACCCAAATTATATGGAAATGAATCTGGGCAGATGTGCTGAGGACTTTTATAAAATGATAGCTTTTAGTAAAGCTGTAAAATATTTATCTGAAAAAAATAATGGATATGATATTGTTTTACGACCACATCCAGCAGAAGATATAGAAACTTGGAAAATTATTTTTAATGGCACACCAAATGTTCATGTAATTCGAGAGGGTCCAATTGATGCGTGGGTTAAAAAAGCTTTTGCAGTAATGCATAACTGTTGCACAACAGCACTGGAAGTAACAATATCAAAAAAACCCTTAGTGACTTATATACTTGCTGATCAAAAATATTCTCCAAAATTAGTTAATAAACTAGGGTATCCTGTAAATTCTCCAGAGGAATTATTAAAAACAGTAAATACTATATTTGAAAATAATAAACATGGTAAAGAAAATAATTTAGACGAACCATTACCCGATTTAGTGTCTCAAAAAATTTTTCTTGATGATGAACTAGCTGCAGAAAAAATAATTAATATTTGGGAAAGTGTTACTAGCGAGGAATTATCAAGGTCTTTTGATTTAAAAAGCTTTAAAAAGCTTTTAAAAAAAAATATGTTTAAAAAAACAATTAAAAAGGTCCTAAATCATTTTTTTCCACAGAGATTTATTAATGAAAATAAAAATGCAAAATTTGTAAAGTTAAATGAAAAAGACTTAATTGAAAAAATTAAAAAATTTCAAAAAATTCTTGGTTTAAGTGATAAAATAAAATTAGAACTTTTATCTGAAAAAACTGTATACATCAAAAAAATATAATAGTTGATGGTAAGACGGAAAAGATACCATATGAAACATTATCCTATAATTGTAAACAACAAAAATTTCAGAAAAAAAAATAAAGCTACTGTTAAACATTTTGAGCAATCAGAGAAGGATGCACTATCTTTCAAAAAAAAAGATAATTTAGTTTCTGATCCAAAAATTGTAAACTTTATTGATTGTCCAATATGTGGTTCTAAAAATACAAAAGATATATTTATTAAATGGGGTTTTGCTCATTCAAATTGTAAGAGATGCCAGCATATTTTTGTAAAAAATCAACTAAATGAAAAAATATTAATGAAATTATATGATAAATCCTTAGCTGATATCTTTCAAAGAGAAAGACGATCAAAAAATAATTCATTAAAAAGTTATTGGGATAAGGTTTATACAAAATACGCAAAACTTTATGTAAATAAAAATACTAAGATCTTAGATGTTGGGTGTGGAGATGGACAATTTATAAAAATAGTTAAAAAAAAATTTAAAAATAGAAATGTTTTCGGTTCAGAATTTTCAATCCATACAAAAAAATCTCTAAGTAAATTATTAGGTAACAATTTTTTTTATAAGTCTGATCTTAAGCAAATAGGAAAGAAAAACCTAAAGTTTAATCTTATTACTTTTTGGGGAGTTTTGGAGCACTTAAAAGATCCTGTTGACACCATTAAAAGCTCAAAAAAAATATTAGAAAAAAATGGTAAAATATTAGTTTTTGTTCCAAACATTAAAAGCAGAGCATTTAAAATATTAGGTGTATCAACTCCAACAATTAATCCAAGAGAACATCTTCAGTTTTTTACAGAAAGTTCAATGAAATACCTAAGTAAAAATTTAGGACTTAAAATAGAAAAATTTTATCAAGAGCTACCAGTAATAGATTTAATGCATCCATTTATCCAGTATAATAAAAAGCTTTTAAAAGAAATAATAGACAAAAAAGAATGCTACTACAGTCTTTATGTTTTAAAAAAAAGTTAGAAAAATTTATTTAAATATTTAATAATGGAAAATAATTTGAAAAAACCTAAGTATATAATTGTTCTTGGAACAACTTTTTCAGGGTCAGGAGCAATATTTGATTACTTAAGGGGCCGGGGAGATTTATACAATCCTTTAGTAGATCAAGAATACGCACTACCAAGGCTTCCAAATGGTTTTATGTTTTTAGAAGCAATTACTGGTAAGGCATTTGATCCAGCAATTACAGAGTATGCTCTAATCCAATTTAAATTCATAGCTGATCAACTAATGAATTATTGGATTAAAAAAACAAACGATGATAATTTAAAAAAACAAATTCCTTTTTTTAAAAAAAAAATTGATCAATTTATAGAAGATATAAGTTTTAGTGACTTTCCTATGAGATTGTTTTGGAGAGAGCTAATGGAAACACCTTCGCAATATATATTTGACAGGTTAAAAACTCGTATTGGTTTTAGAAACAAAGACGCAAAGTCACGTCTTATAGTTAGTCAAAAAGATTTAATATGTGCTGCGCAAGAATTGCATGATAACATGTTTTACCTAAACTCAAATGATTGTCCGGTATTATTGAACCAAAGTGGTTCTGGGTGGAATCCAACCGAGTCTACAAAATATTTTACAGAAAAAAAAATTGTGCTTGTAACAAGAGACCCACGCGATCAGTTTGCAGAATTAAAACAATTCAAAAAAGCAGGATCTATTGAAGGTTTTATTAAATGGTATGGTGAAATGCAAAGACGTCTTAAATTAATAAATGATCCTAATATTTTAATTATTAGATTTGAAGATTTTGTAATGAATAATAAAATATCAATAAAAAAACTTTGCGAACATATTTCTATTTCACCCAATATTGAATCAACATATCAACCAAATTTATCAAAAAAAAATATTCGTAAATTTAGCAATTTAATTTTACAAAATGAAATTGAAAAGATTGAGAGGGTTTTTAAAGAGCATACTTATAATTAAATAATGTCAAATTTTTATCAGTCACCTAATTGTAAAATTTGTGGAAATGTGGGTATAAGTATTTTTTCTAAAAAATTCAGTGATAAATTACTAGAAGTATTTTTTATAAAATATTATGGAGAGAAAAAATATGATAATTTTAAAAATTATTTAAAAGAAATTTATTATGAATTATTAAAATGTGACCATTGTAAATTTATATGGCAGAAAAGCACACCAAAAAGAAATTTTAGTATTGATCTATACGAAAACATAATTGATAAAACGGAAAGTTTAAAAAAAAGTGAAAAAAAATTTAATAATCAAAAACATGGTTATTATAGAGAAATAAAAAAGATAATTAGTAATTTTAAAGAAAAAAAAATTAATGTTCTTGATTTTGGAGCGGGATGGGGTCACTGGTTGATGTCAGGATCAAGTTTACCTTATGAGCCCTATGCTTTTGAATTATCACCTAGTAGAACTAAATTTTTAATATCAAATCAAATTAAAATAATAAATTTAGAGACAATTAACTCTTATGAAAATTTTTTTCATTATATAAGATTAGATCAAGTGTTAGAACACGTAGATGAACCCAATAAATCGTTAAGTATTATCAAGAAATTAGCAAAAGATAATTGTATTTTTTTTATATCTGTGCCCGATGGTGATAAAATTATAAAAAAAAAAGACAAGAATTTTCAAATTGAAAAAGGACCAGTTCAACCGTTGGAGCATTTAAATTGCTTCTCAAAAAAAAGTTTAAAAAAAATCTTAGATGCTAATGGATTTAGACCACTAAAACTGAATGAAATAATTATGATGAATATAAAGGATTTCAAATTAGATTTTGCTAGTTTTAAATCTTTTATACTTGATATAAAAAATAATTTTTTTTCAACATCAATTAAATTTAAATTAAAAAATTAATGAAAATTTGCTATTTAGCTAATAGTGCCATCCCTTCATCTAATGCAAGTTCTATTCAAATAGTAAAAATGTGTGAGAATTTTTCAAAATTAAATCACGAAGTCCTACTAATAACAACCAACGTATCTGATAAAAAAATCTTTGATTTTTATAATGTAAGCTCAAAATTCAAAATTAAAAAACTAAAAAAATTTAAAACATTTCCTCTTGGATTAAAATATTATTTATTTTCAATAATATCTATAATTACAAGCCTTAAATTTAAACCAGATATATATATTACAAGAAATTTTTTTACATCGTTTTTATTAACAATTTTAAGAAAAAAAAATATATTAGAGCTTCATCATGGGATTGAAATAGAAAGTAGAATTGTCAGATTTATTTTAAAAAATTCAAATTTTTTAAACTTTAAAAATGTTGTTAAGCTAGTAGCAATAACTCATAGTGTAAAAAATTATTATAAAAAAAAATTTAATATAGAAGAAAAAAAAATGATTGTCTCTCCTAGCGGAACTTCAATTAATAAATCATTAATTAACAACAATCAAAAAAATAATAAAAGATTAAATATTGGTTACTTTGGATCTTTATACAAATCAAGAGGAGTTGATATAATTCTTAGATTGTCAAAAATAGATAAAGAAAACAATTATTTTATTTTTGGAAATTTAAAACAATATAAAAACATAAAGATTAAAAATTATAATCGTAATCTTTATTTAAAAGATTATTTGCCATATAAAGCCATCCCAGAAAATATATCAAAAATGGATATTTTGTTGATGCCATATCAAGATAAAATTGCAGCAGCGGGAGATGTTGGAAATATAATTGACTATACTTCACCTTTAAAATTATTTGATTACATGGCTTGCGGCAAAATTATAATTTCATCAAATGTTAAAGTTCTCAGAGAAATAGTTAAAGAAAAAAAAAATGCAATATTTGTAAAAAATTTTAATAATGTTTTTTCTTGGAAAGCAGAAATAAAAAAAATTAAGTTTTTAGGTACTAAAAGATTTATTATTTCCCAGAATAATTTTAAATTAAGTAAAAATTATAGAACAGAAAAAAGGGCTAAAAAATTTTTAGAGAATATAGGCTAAAGGTTTTATTTATTGAATGAAAAAAAATGATTTGAAAAAAATAATTATTTTTTATCCATCATTTGAAAGAGGTGGTGTAGAAATTATCTTATTAAACTTAATTAATTTTTTTTTAAAAAAGAAAATTGAGATTGTTTTAATTACATCTAATATTAAAAAAGGTGCTATTAAGAATAAAAAATTTCAATCTAGAATTGTAAAAGAAAAACCTTTTGCAATAATACCGGATAGAATAAGTAAAGCATTAACAGCTTCAAAAATACTAATTAATGAAATTAAAAAATCAGACAAGAACAACACTATTATTTTATCTCTACAAGGAAGTTCTTTGGCAATTTTAGTCAGTAAGTTTTTAGGATTTAAAATTATTGTAAGAAATGCTGAAGATGCAATTTCATCCACATTCTTTGCTGAAAATAAATTACAATCATTTATAATTTTATTTCTTAAGATTATTTTATACAATTTTTCTGATAAAATTATATCAAATTCTAAAGGTTCAGGAAATTCATTAAAAAAAATTTTTGTTAAAAAAAAAAAAATATTTCCAATATATAATCCTTATCTCAAAAAAATTAATAACAAATCAAACACAAGAAGATATAAATATTTATTATCAGTAGGTCGTCTTACAAAACAAAAAGATTTTAATAATCTAATAATTTCTTTTAATCTTATAAAAGATCAAATACCAAATTATAAATTAATTATAATTGGCGATGGACAATTAAAAAATGAATTACAAAATCTTATTGATAATTTAGATCTTAAAAAAAGGGTCATTCTTACTGGGTGGAAAAGGAATTTAAAAAAATATTATCTTAAATCAAAATTATTTGTTTTAAATTCTGTATACGAAGGATTTGGAAATGTTTTAATTGATGCTATAAATTATGACTTACCTATTATAACAACGAATTGCAAAAGTGGGCCTAGTGAGATAATTGATTATGGCAAAGGTGGTTTTGTAACTCCTGTTCGTAACCCAAAATTATTATCTAAGAAAATTTTATTTTGTATAAAAAATTATAACATTGCTCAAAAAAAATCTAAGTTTGCAAAAAAAAATATTAAAAGGTTTGATTGTGAAATAAACTGTGAAAAATATTTAAAATTAATCACCAAAACTATTGATGAATAAAAAAAAAATAGTTTGTTACTGGTCTCCATTTATAAGCACTGTGGCTACAGTAAAAGCTGTTTTGAACTCAGCTTTGTCTATAAATTTATACTCTAAAAATACATATGATTCATTAATACTGAATGTATTTGGAGAGTGGGATACGCACTTAAATGATAGAAAATATAAGCTTAATTTTTATAATTTAAATAATATTAAAAGATTATTTTATTTTTCATCTGAGGGTTATATTAAAAGTAGAATAAAATATTTGATGATTTTTATATTATCATTTAATTCATTAAAAAGATTTTTATTAAAAAAAAAGCCAGAATTTTTGATTGTTCATTTGGTCACATCTTTACCTCTTTTTCTAAATTTAATTTATAATTTTGATACAAAAATAATTTTAAGAATTTCAGGAAAGCCACAAATTAATATATTTAGATATATATTTTGGAAAATAGCATTAAGAAAAGTTTATAAAGTAACTTTTCCAACATTGGAAAGTCTTGAATATTTTCAAACTTTAAAAATTATTGACAATAGGAAGCTTTTTTTACTACATGATCCAGTATTTATCTATAAGGATTTAGTTCAGAAAAAAGAAGAACCAATTGATAATGATTTAAATTTTAAAAAAAATGACTATTTCTTATCTATAGGAAGATTAACTAAACAAAAAAATTTTATTTTTTTATTAAAATGTTTTTCTAAAATAATTAAAGATCACAAAGATATAAAATTAGCAATAATTGGTGTTGGAGAGGAAAAAAATCAAATTAATAATTATATAAAAACTAATAAACTTGAAAGTAATATTATTCTTTTGGGTTATCAAAATAATGTTTATAATTTTTTGAAAAATTCCAAAGCATTTATACTTCCATCTCTTTGGGAAGATCCTGGATTTGTTTTGATTGAAGCAATGGCAACCAATTGTTTAGTATTATCAAGTGATTGTCCCAATGGACCAAAAGAAATTATTGAGAATAAAAATGGATTATTATTTAAAAGTAATTCTGAAAAGGATTTTATTTTAAAATTTAATCAAATGTTGAAACTAAGTGATAATGAGAAAAAAGAAATTCAAATAAATGCAAAAAAAAAAATTAAAAGTTTTTCTATTTTTAATCATTTTAAACAACTTCAGAATATACTAGCTAAATATTAAATTTTAAACATTATTTAGAACAATAAAATATTTGTTCAAATTTTTTGAAAGATCAAATCTTCGTAATCTTTTTTTAGCAAACAAAATCTTTTTAGAGCATTTTTTTCTGTTCTCAATTGCAAAAATAATTTTTTGACTAAGTTGCTTGTGATCTTTTACCTTAAAAAGAAGACCTCCATTTCCATTATCTAAAATTTCAGATGGGCCTGTCGGACAATTGCTGGAAATTACAAGTTTATTAAGAGTGATTGCTTCCAACAAAACATTTGGGAGACCTTCAAATTTAGTGGATAATATAAATATATCTGATTTTTTTATATAAGGATAAGGATTTTTTTTAAAATCCAGTACTTTGAAATATTTATTTAATTTGAGCTGGTCAATCAAATTTTTGATATCTTGTTTTTTTTCTCCTGAACCAATTAAAAGTACCTTAATATTTTTGTATTTTTTCTTCAGTAAATTTATTGATTTGATTAAAGAAAAATGATCTTTTTGATCTGAGAATCTTGCAACACTAATAATTTTAACATCATTTTTTTTAAAAAATTTAACTTTAATTTTTTTTTTTGAATTCTTTATTATTTCTTTTTTATTTAATGGATTATAGATACATTGACTATTTAAATTAAATTTCTTTTTTAATTCTTTTTGAAAATCTATACTATTAACAATAATTTTATCAGCCATACTGTATACGATTCTATATAAAATCTTTTTTAAAATATTTTGTGACCATCCTGATGGAGAAGAGTTAGATCTAATTACGATTTTTGTAGAAAAAATTTTACATAGTACCGTACAATAAGCCAGTCCTTGAAAACAAAAAACTGTAACATTTTTATTTAATAAAATTTTTTTTATAAGTAATAATAAGCAAACAATAAACTTCATTCTTCTTCCTAAATGATTCATCAATGAATTATCAATACTTATAAATTTAATAGTTGGTTTTAATTTTTTTTTGCAATCTTTTGATAAACTTATGACAGAAATTTTATTGAATTTAGTAGATAAATAGTTTGAAATTAAAAAAAAATTTTTTTCAACACCTCCTCCATTTATAGTAGGCATAAAAATAATAATTTCTTTTTTATTCATTATTAAAAATTTTACTTGTCTATTTTTTTACAGTTTTAAATGAAATTAACTTGCGAATTTTTATAAATCAAATATTTATATAATCTAAAATGGATCTTGTTAGTATTGTAATTCCTTATTATAAGAAAAAAGAATATATAAAACAGTCTATAAACTCAGTTTTAAGTCAGACTTACAAAAACTTTGAGATTATTATAATTTATGATGATGAGGAATTGACAGATTTTAATTATTTAAAAAATATTGTTAAGTTGGATAAAAGAATTAACTTAATTAGAAATAAGAAAAAACTTGGCGCTGGATTATCTAGAAATAAAGGTGTTAAATTATCAAAAGGTAAATATGTAGCTTTTTTAGATTCTGATGATTATTGGAACAAAAATAAATTAAAAGCTCAAATTGCATTTATGAATTTGAATAAATGTTCAATCTCACATACCACCTATCAAATTGTAAATAAAAATGATAAAAAAATTTCTGTCAGAAGAGCTAAAAGTTTTTTTAAAATTCAAGATTTATTATATTCTTGTGACATAGGTCTATCTACAGTGATTTTAAAAAAAAACCTTTTTTCAAATGATATAAAATTTCCAAACATTAAGACAAAAGAAGATTTTATTTTATGGCTTAAAATTCTTAAAAAAAAAATTCCAATAGTGGCACTTGATAAAAATTTATCATGTTGGAGGAAATTAAATAATTCTCTTTCATCCTCAACAATCCAAAAAATTTTTGATGGATTTAAAGTTTATTATATTTATATGAATTATGGTATATTTAGGTCAATATTGAATTTAATTTTCTTATCAGTGAATTTTTTAAAAAAAAGATAGCAGAATTTATATGTCTAATTTTTTTATTATTTTATTATATCCAGTGTTAATTTATTTGGTAAATTTTTTCTCTGCAAAAAAAAATTTAATTCCAAATTTTTCAGGTGACAATCATCAAAAATTTTTTAAAAAGAATAAAGTTCAATTGACAGGAGGCATTCTATTAATACCAATATTTTTTCTATTAACATTTGATCATTCAATAATTTTATCAATTATATTAATCTTAATTTTTTTACTGGGATTATCCTCTGATATTGGTTATTTTTCCTCTGCAAAGTTAAGATTACTAATTCAATCAATTATTATTTTATATTTTATAATCTCTACTGAAACTATTTTAACTTCAATAAGAATAGAAAATTTTGATTTATTATTAGATAATTATTGGTTTAGTTTATTTTTTACCTTGTTGTGTTTTATGATATTGACAAATGGAACTAATTTTATTGATGGATTGAATGGATTGGTTTTGTCTTACTGTTTATTGATTATTCTCTTAATAACTTATTTAGGATTATTTAAATATTCTTTTATGAGCCATAAAGACATGATTACAATTATAATTGTACTATCTTATTTGGCCTTGTTTAACTATTTTAATAAATTGTATATTGGAGACTCTGGTTCTTACTTAATTGGCTTTTTATTAGGATATATTCTTTTACAAATTTATGAAAAAAATCCTTATTTTTCTCCATACTTTATAGCTTTGCTTTTGTGGTATCCAGTTTTTGAAATATTATTTTCTATTATTAGAAAGATTAAGATTAATAAGTCACCCTTAAAACCTGATAATAAACATCTTCATCATTTATTATTTCTATATTTTGAGAAAAAATTTAAATTTAAAACAAATACTACTAATAATTTAACTTCAATATTAATTATTACCTATAATCTGATGATTTTTGTTATCGCATCACAAGAATTATATTCAAGCACTTTACATATTTTATTATTCACAATAAATATTTTTAATTATTTAATACTTTATTCAAAACTTAATCATTTAAAAAAATCATGATTAAATTTTTTTTGATTTAGAATCATTATTGCAAAATTCATCCAAAATATAGTTGCTCCATTAGATGTAAAAAAACTTCCGGATGGTAATATAGGTAATAAACTTGTTATAACAAATAGTAAGCCAGCTAGATTTAAATTATCATTACGTAATTTATTTTTTCTAAAATTGTAAAAATGATAAGTAAAAAAAATTATAAAAAAAAGATAACCTATAATTCCTAGCTCAGATAAAAACTCAAAATGTATTTGATGTGGATGTGTAGAAGTCCAAAAGTTATCGTAATCTTTTTTGAGTATTTCCATTCTATAATTTTTTAAACCGACCCCAAAAATTTTGTTATTATCGTATATTTCAATAGCTGTTCGGTAATGATTAAAATAACTCAGGTTATTAAAATAGATATTAGGATTATTAAAAATTGGTTTAAATATTTGAGTAATAAATCTACCTTTAAAATTTGAATTTAAATTCATAATCAAAACTGCCACTAAAAAGAAAATTGAAAATAATAATATTTTTCTCTTAATAAATTTTTTTTCAAATAAAAATGAAAAACAAATAGTCATAATTAAAACTTTAATAAAATTTGATCTTTCACCAATTAAAAAGGAAACAATTAAAAAAATGAAAATAAAAAAATAAATATAATTGTTTGAATTAAATTTTTTATTTTTTTTTGAAAAAATTTGTAAAATATAGAAAGTTGCAATTAATATGAAACCATAATAAAAATGTCCTATAATTAACTCATCATTAAAAAAACCTGCTAATCTGCCTCCTATATATGATTCAAACCCCAATAAATTTTTACCAGTAAAAAATTCAAATATAAGATCTACACTTACAACTAAAAATATTATTGACCAGCATGACAAAACCAAATTTTTAAATTTTTGATTTTCTAGATTTAAAAAATAAATTAAGAGCATCACAAAAAAGACAAATCTTATAAACCCAAAGCCTCGACTAAAAGAATTCACTGGTTCTATGCTAAAAAAGATATTAATTAAAAGAGTAAGCCATAATAATATTAAAGAATAAAAAATATTATTCTTTAAAAAAACCAATCTCTTTTTTGATACGATCTCTAGAATAAATATTAAATCTAAAATTATTATTCCTAAATTTAATATTCCTGTTCCAATAAAAAAAAGTATGGGTAGTGCACATAGTAAAATAATTGCACAAAACTGCAGATAATCTTTTTTAAAAAAGATGTTAAAGAATTTTATAGTAAATGACACTGTATATATTAACTATTTGTTTTTCTCTCTGTAAACAAAAAGATAATAAAACAAACATTATTTTTTAGTAATTACCCCTAAAATAGATCATTTACATTATCTAATAAATATGTATAAAACCCCTGCCGGTAATTATTGCGAAAGTGTTACACCCGATACCATTCCGAACT
>CEWG01055503.1_pt1 | contig 20531 bp, 16 predicted proteins | sample 361411 | NCBI WGS metagenome assembly CEWG01 (sample SAMEA2622173, study PRJEB7988) | marine metagenome | biome: marine biome (ENVO:00000447); feature: surface water layer (ENVO:00002042); material: "saline water (ENVO:00002010), including plankton (ENVO:xxxxxxxx)" | depth 5 m | reverse complement strand
TATCCTTCTCATCAAATCCAGCTTCATTTAGTATCGAGTCGTAAATAAAAATAGGGGCATTGAATCTTAATGCCATTGCAATAGCATCTGATGTTCTAGAGTCTATAATTTCCTCCATCTTATCCTTCTCACAAATTAAACTTGAGAAGAAGACTCCATCCATCAACTTGTTAATTATAACTTTTTTGACATAAATATTATAACGATCAGCGAAACTTTTAAAAAGATCATGGGTCAATGGTCTTTTAGGTTTTAATTCTTTGTCTAGTGCTATCGCTACAGATTGAGCTTCAAAACCTCCTATAATAATTGGTAGTCTTCGACCTCCATCTAATTCACTTAAAATTAGTGCATATGCTCCAGATTGGGTCTCACTGTAGGAAATTCCATTTATTTTTAACTGTATTAATTTCATATCTTAATTGAATAACAAAATAGTAAAATAATTAACTACATCAATTCTAAATATATCATTTTAAGGTATTCTTTTTTATAAAATTCATATTTAAATTAAAATAATAATCCTACAATTATTTAAATTTGTATGTTAAAATTTATGTAGATGAAAACAATTCAGTTCAGGGAAGCAATATGTGAGGCTATGACTGAGGAAATGAGAAGAGATGAAACCATATTTTTGATGGGAGAGGAGGTTGCTGAGTACAATGGCGCTTACAAAGCATCGAAGGGAATGCTTGATGAGTTTGGAGAAAGACGTATTATAGATACTCCTATTTCTGAACTCGGATTTGCAGGAATTGGTGTAGGTTCTACAATGACTGGGAATCGTCCAATTATTGAGTTTATGACGTTTAATTTTGCTCTAGTAGGAATAGATCAAATAATTAATAATGCTGCAAAAATTAGACAAATGTCAGGTGGGCAATTTCCTTGTCCTATTGTTTTTAGGGGCCCAACCGCCTCCGCAGGTCAGCTTGCTGCTACCCATTCTCAAGCTTTTGAGAGTTGGTATGCAAATTGTCCAGGATTAAAGGTAATTGTTCCTTCTAATCCCTATGATGCAAAAGGACTTTTAAAGTCTGCGATAAGAGATAATGATCCTGTTATTTTTATGGAATCTGAACAAATGTACGGAGATAAAGGAGAAGTACCTGATGGTGAATATACTCTTCCAATTGGGGTAGCTGAAATTAAAAGAAAAGGAAGTGATGTCACAATAGTATCTTTCGGTAAAATTATAAAAGAAGTTTATAAAGCAGCGGATGCACTTAAAGAAGAGGGAATTGAATGTGAGGTAATTGACTTGAGGACTATTCGCCCAATGGATTACAACACAATTTTTAATTCAGTTAAAAAAACTAATCGTTTGGTAATCCTCGAGGAATCTTGGCCATTTGGAAATATAGCTACTGAAATTAGCTATCAGGTGCAGAGTGAAGTGTTTGATTACTTAGATGCTCCAATTCAAAAAATAAATACCGCCGATACACCTGCACCATACTCACCGGTATTGCTAGCTGAGTGGTTGCCAAATTCAAATGATGTGATTAAATCAGTTAAAAAAGTAATATATGTATCCTGATTAAGTTTGGGATAATTGAGATACTAGAACCAATAGAGGAAAACTCAAAAGTTTCATTTAACTTTCTTGAAAACATGTTCTATTATTTTTAGCGTCGTCATTGAAGCCCATGCAGTTGTAGGTTAATTCAGAATTCTCTTTAACTTGAATAGTAATGTTATGTTCCTCATTTACAGATTTTTCTCCTGAATTATCTGTATCCAAAGCTACACTTGGAGCTATAACAAGAGCAACAACAGACATTAATTTTAGAAGAATATTTAACGAGGGACCTGAGGTATCCTTAAAAGGGTCTCCAACAGTATCTCCAACGACTGCAGCTTTGTGAGCATCTGTCCCTTTTCTACCATCAGATTCGATCATTTTCTTTGCATTATCCCATGCTCCACCAGCATTAGATTGGAAAATTGCCATCAAAATACCACAAGTTGTGACTCCAGCTAAAAGTCCTCCAAGCATCTCTGCTCCACCAATAAAACCAATTGCTACTGGAACTAATATGGCTAATAAACCAGGCATTATCATCTCTTTAATAGATGCTTTGGTAGAAATTTCGACACATTTTTCATAATCAGCTTTACCATCTGCTGCATCAAAAATGGCTCTATCTTTGGCATTAGCTTTTGAAATATCTGCATCATATTTTCGCATGATTTGTAAGGCTGCTTTTAACTCAGGAATATCTTTAAATTGTCTCCTAACTTCTTCAATCATTGACATAGCAGCTCTACCAACCGCATTCATAGAAAGTGCAGAGAAAACAAATGGTAACATTCCTCCAACTAAAAGTCCAGCCATAACTCTTGGCTTTGATACATCTATTGCGGTTACATTGGCAACTTGCATAAAGGCAGAAAATAAGGCAAGAGCAGTAAGTGCGGCAGAGGCAATGGCAAAACCTTTTCCAATTGCTGCAGTGGTGTTACCTACGGCATCCAATTTATCAGTTCTTTCTCTGACTTTTGCTGGTAACTCAGCCATTTCAGCAATACCTCCAGCATTATCTGAAATTGGTCCATAGGCATCAACTGCTAATTGGATTCCAGTGTTAGCAAGCATTCCTACTGCAGCAATAGCAATACCATAAAGACCTGCATAATGATGAGATATTAAAATCGCCGCAGAAATTAATAAAATAGGGATCATAGTCGACATCATCCCTACTCCAAGGCCTGAAATTATATTAGTTGCAGAGCCAGTTTCGGATTGCCTTACAATTGAGGTGACAGGCTTTGTTCCTGTTCCAGTATAGTATTCAGTAATTTTTCCAACACCTAACCCAGCAACAAGTCCAGAGATTGTAGCTAAAAATATTCCTGTAGCACCATTTGGTAAACCAGTAGAAGATTCTGGTATCATTGCAGTAATCACAAAATAAGAAACAACAACCATTAGTCCTGCTGAGCCAAATTCTCCAATATTTAATGCAGTTTGTGGATTTCCACCTTCTTTTACTTTTACAAATAGCGTACCTATAATTGACATTACTATTCCAAAAGCAGCAATCACTAAAGGGAGGAAAACAGCTCCCATCCCTCCTGCAACACCAGGAGTTACAATGAAAGCTCCCAAAACCATGGTTCCTATAATTGAACCCACATACGATTCAAATAAATCTGCTCCCATTCCTGCAACGTCTCCAACATTATCTCCAACATTATCAGCTATTGTAGCTGGATTTAATGGGTGATCTTCAGGAATTCCAGCCTCAACTTTACCAACTAAGTCAGCTCCAACATCAGCTGCTTTAGTGTAGATTCCCCCCCCAACTCTTGCAAAAAGCGCGATTGATGAAGCACCCATGGAAAAACCAGTAAGAACATTAAGTACTAAGGTCAAGTTATCCTGACCTGGCCAGATTTGCTGATAAAAAGCAAAAAGTCCACTTAATCCAAGAACTCCAAGGCCAACAACTCCTAGACCCATTACGGATCCCCCTGCGAAAGCTACTTCTAGTGCTTTGCCTAGTGATTTTCTAGCAGCATTAGTGGTTCTAACGTTAGCTTTTGTAGCCACTCGCATGCCAACAAATCCAGCCAATGCAGAACAAATAGCACCAACAATAAATGATAGTGCAACCATACCGTGAGAACCTTCTTCGTTTTCACCTTTTACATATAATAGAATTGCAAGACAAATCACAAAAATTGATAAAATTTTGTATTCGGCCTTTAAGAACGACATGGCTCCACTGGAAATGTTTTTGGCGATAGTGGCCATTTTTTCATTTCCTACTTCCTGTTTGGTTACCCAGTTGTTTTTTACAAATACAAATAATAGACCTAAGATTCCAAATACAGGTAAAATTTTAATAATGATTTCCATGAAGTAAAGTTTTTAAAATGGCACTAAAAATAGTAAAACCATTTATAATAAAAAAGAATTGAAACGGGTATAAGATTTAATTTTTAAAGGCTAGAAATGCTATATGTCAGAATAGACCATTCATTTCAGCATCAACTTTTTCAATGACAATTCCAAGGTCCTGTTTATTATCAACAAAATTTAAATTATCAGCATCAATAATGAGTAATTTACCCTTATCATATGTTGAAATCCAAGCTTCATAACGTTCGTTAAGGCGACTCAAATATTGAATGCTTATTGAATTTTCATATTCCCTTCCTCTTTTATGGATTTTATTTACCAAATTTGGGATATTGCTTCTTAAATAAATTAAAAGATCAGGAGCTTTAATCATTGATTCCATAAGTTCAAATAAGGACTTATAATTATTGAAGTCTCTTTGATTCATTAAGCCCATTGCATGAAGGTTTGGGGCAAAAATATAGGCATCTTCGTAAACTGTTCTATCTTGAATAACAGTTTTTTTTGAACCATTAAAATTCATTAGCTGTCTAAATCGACTATTCAAAAAATAAACCTGAAGATTAAAAGACCAACGTTCCATATGAGTGTAAAAATCATCTAGATATGGATTATCGATTACATCCTCAAAATGGGGGTCCCAGTTATAATGCTTAGAGAGAAGTTCTGCTAAGCTTGTTTTACCTGCTCCAATGTTTCCAGCAATCGCAAATTGCATTTTTAAAAATTTTGTTGACCGACAAGATAAATACTTTTTCTTTTTGATGCATTTAATTTCCATTCAAATTATCATAAAAATTCTTAATCACAACATAAAAAAGTAAACTTATAACTTCTAATGCAATTTTTTTTTGAAAATTAAAAATAAGTAATACATTTGCAGTCGAAATCGAGGAAGGATTTGACTGATTGCAACCTCTTAAAAAAAATGCTAAAGCAGTATTGCTTTAAGACTTTGAATTGTCAGATCTTCTCTAAAAGCAATTTTAAATGCCTTATTTATTTACCTCTGAATCTGTTAGCGAAGGACATCCAGACAAAGTTTCTGATCAAATTAGTGATGCATTGCTGGATAATTTTATTGCATTTGACCCCGATAGCAAAGTAGCTTGTGAAACACTTGTAACAACTGGTCAAGTCATACTAGCAGGGGAGGTCAAAAGTAGCACGTATCTTGATGTTCAACAAATAGCTAGAGATACAATTAATAAGATTGGTTATACTAAGGACGAATATCAGTTTAGTGGCAACTCGTGTGGTGTTATTTCTCTAATTCACGAACAGTCTCAAGACATAAGTAGAGGTGTTGATCGAGAAAATAAAAAGGATCAAGGAGCTGGTGATCAAGGAATAATGTTTGGTTATGCAACCGATGAAACTGAAAATTTCATTCCTTTAGCTTTAGATCTATCTCATAAAATTTTGATTCAACTTGCTGAGATAAGAAGAGACAATAACGAGATTAAATATCTACGTCCCGATGCTAAATCTCAAGTTACTATTGAGTATGATGATAACCACAATCCTTTAAGAATTGATACTATTGTGGTCTCTACTCAACATGATCCCTTTGATGAAAATGAGCAAAAGGTTCTCAACAAAATTAGAGAAGACATTATTAATGTTGTCATTAAGAAAGTCATAGACAAAGAGCCTCCCTACATACAAAAACTTTTTAATGATAAAATAACCTATCACATAAATCCTACAGGAAAATTTGTAATAGGCGGACCTCATGGCGATACTGGTTTAACTGGAAGAAAAATCATTGTTGACACCTATGGAGGAAAGGGAGCCCATGGTGGAGGAGCTTTTAGTGGAAAAGATCCTAGTAAAGTTGACAGATCTGCAGCCTATGCTGCGCGACATATTGCCAAAAATTTGGTAGCTGCTGGTGTATCCAAAGAAATATTAGTGCAACTTAGTTATGCCATTGGAGTTGTAAATCCAACATCAATAAATATCAATACTTTCAATACTGCGAAAGTACCCTTAAGCGATGTAACTATAGCAGAAAAGGTTAATCAAATATTTGATTTAAGCCCTTATGCAATTGAGCAGAGACTTAAGTTAAGAAATCCCATATATTTAGAGACATCCTCTTACGGCCATATGGGTAGATTACCCCAAAAAATTATCAAAACTTTTGAATCTCCCTACAGTGGGAGAGTTGAAAAGGAAGTTGAGCTTTTTACATGGGAAAAATTAGATTTTATTAATAATATTAAAAACACTTTTGAATTATGAGTTTAAAATTAGCAACTAATGCGCTTCATGCTGGGCATGATGTAAAAAAAACACAAGGAACAAGAGCTGTTCCAATTTATCAATCCACATCTTATGTATTTAATGATTCCGAGCAAGCTGCAAACCTTTTTGCATTAGCTGAATCAGGATACATTTACACTAGATTAAATAATCCTACGAATGATGTGCTTGAGCAGCGTTTAGCTGCACTAGAAGGAGGGGTGGCCGCAGTAGCAACAGCCTCAGGAACTTCAGCTATTGCTACCACTTTTCTAACTTTATTAAAGGCTGGGGATCATATTGTAGCATCTAACAGCCTCTATGGTGGAACTTACAACATGCTGAGTAATACTTTACCTCGATTTGGAATTACAACAACTTTTGTAGATCCTGATAATGTAGATAACTTTTCAAATGCAGTTCAGCCAAACACTAGAGCTTTTTTTGCTGAGTCCCTAGGAAATCCAAAACTGGATGTAGTTGATTTAAAAGGAATTAGCACTCATGCTAAAGCAGCAAAAGTTCCATTTATTGTAGACAATACCATTGCAACTCCTGCTCTACTAAATCCAATTGAACATGGTGCTAATATTGTTATACATTCTCTTACCAAATATATCACTGGAAATGGTACTACCCTTGGTGGAGTCATCATTGATGCTGGTACATTTGATTATTCCAACGGAAACTACCCTGAATTTACTGAGCCATCTCCATCATATCATGGGCTTAAGTACCATGAAGCATTAGGACCAATTGCATTCATTGCTAGGGTCAGAGTTGAGGGCTTAAGAGATCTGGGAAGTGCACCAAGTCCACTTAACAGTTTTCAAGTTATTCAAGGTCTTGAAACCCTTGAAGTTAGAATGCAAAAACATTCTCAGAATGCTCTGGAATTAGCTGAATGGTTAGCATCTAGAGAAGAGGTAAGTTGGGTTAATTATCCAGGTTTAAAGTCATCAAAATACAATGAATTAGCAGAAAAATATTTACCCAAAGGAAAAAGTGGCATAGTTACTTTTGGACTTAAAAAAGGCTTTGAGGCGGCTAAGAAAGTTGCTGAGTCTACCGAAATTTTTGCTCTATTAGCAAATATTGGTGACACTAAATCTTTAATTATCCATCCCTCTAGTACTACTCATTCCCAACTAAATGAAGAAGAACAAAAAAGTACAGGTGTTTCCCCTGATTTGGTAAGGATTTCAGTTGGAATTGAGGATATTGGTGACCTGAAAGATGATTTAGATAAAGCCCTCAAAGCTGTCTAATATGGTGTAAATGTCGAAGGTAAAAACCATATCGATCACTAATTTTACTACTGCTAGTGGCAGTTATTATGAAGTAATTGACTTACACTATCAGCATTTTGGTCCGGATTTTATTGACGCTCCGGTGGTTCTCATAAATCATTCCCTAACCGGTGACGCGAATGTCGCCGGTTCCACTGGTTGGTGGAATGAAATTGTTGGGCCTAACTTAACAATTGATACTAATAAATATGCTATTCTTGCTTTTAATATTCCTGGAAATGGAGTGAATGACTACCTAATTGAAGACTATCAAGCTTTTCATACTGGCGATATTGCAGAAATATTTTACAAAGGACTTCAAGCACTTGGAGTTAATGAATTATTTGCTTTAATTGGAGGATCTATTGGTGGAGGAATTGCTTGGGAAATGGCAGCTTTATACCCATCAATAACAAAAAAATTAATACCAGTAGCTGCAGATTGGAAGGCTTCAGACTGGATAATCGCTAATACCTTTTTTCAAAAGCGTTTATTAGATAATTCAAATGACCCGTTGAGAGATGCTCGTATTCATGCTATGTTAACCTACCGAACTCCAGCCTCATTTAGTAATCGTTTTAGGCGTACAAAAAATCTTGAAAAAAATATTTACAATGTAGAAAGCTGGTTAATTCATCATGGTGATAAGCTCTTTAATAGGTTTTTACTTCAAGCTTACAAAATGATGAACCATTTATTGGCTTCTGTAGACGTTACTAGAAATGGAAAGTCTATAGAGGAGATAATTCAATCAATTAAATCTGAAATTCATTTGGTTGCAATTGATAGCGATATTTTTTTCGCACCTGAAGAGGACCAGAAAACTTTCAAAATTGGAAAGAAATACAAAAAGAATTTTTTTTATCATGAAATAAATTCTATTCATGGTCATGATGCTTTTTTAATTGAAAATGTTGCCGTATCTAAAATTTTTGAAAATATATTTTAGTTCTATTGATTTAAAAGGATTTGAACAAATTCTATAAAATTTAAATAAATCTAATTTTTATATTTAAAATCAATTATGGTTTTTTTTAGATCCTCCTGTTAATGAATTAAATCGTTTTTCCAATGTATCATTTTTTTGGTATAAGTTGAGGATTTTCAAACCATTTTCATGAGCAAAATCAAATACATCAGGACGTTTGTCTTCACTACAATTAAAGGTTAATTCATATTCAAATCCAGAGGTATTTACAACGCTTTTACAATTTGGAATTTTACTTAATGCAATATTTTCTACTCTATAGTCAAAACTTACTGAAATAATTTGTTTTTGGTTTAATCCAATTTCAGAAAGTGATTCATATAATATAATCTCTCCTTGATGAATTATTATCACTTTCTGACATGTAGCCTCTACTTCTTGAAGAATGTGGGTAGAGAGTAAGACTATTTTTTTCTTTCCTAAATCTTGGATAAGTTTTCGTATTTCAATTAATTGATTAGGATCAAGACCAGTTGTCGGTTCATCTAATATTAAGTATTTAGGGTCATGTAAAAGTGTTGCAGCAATTCCTACACGCTGTTTAAATCCTTTAGATAGAAAGTTAATTTTTTTTGATTGATGGCCAGATAAACCTGTTTTCTCAATAACCTCCTCAATATTTGGATTTTTGATTTGGTACAGGCGCCCCACATACATCAGGTATTCTCTGACAAACATTTCCGGATATAAAGGATTATTTTCAGGTAAGTAACCAATTTGCTTTTGAATTTTTTTGAGGTTTTTTCTTAAATCTAAATTTCCAATTTTGACATGCCCACTCCATTCACCAAGTGAGCCTGTTAAAATTTTCAATAGAGTAGTTTTTCCAGCACCATTTGGACCTAAAAGTCCTATTACCTCATTTTTTATTAAATTAAGATTTATGTTTTTTAATGCCGGAGTATTAAAATAACTTTTAGATAATTTCTTAATCTCTATACTCACAATCTATTGAAACATTAGATTTTATTCGCTATGATTTATTTTTTTGGGGTCTAGATTTTATCAAATAACTATACCATTAAAAAATATTTTACTAATATAATATTAAAATTTTTTTGATGGAATTAATTATATCAGTCTAATTCAAAACATAATATAAACTTTTCAATACATAGTTTATCATCAACATAAATAAGTCACTTAAGCCTTCTAATTTGAGTTGAATCCTTGTATAAAGTTCAAAAAATTAATAAAATCATTTGTTTTTGTAAAAACCTATCTTACTTTTGTTGCATAATTTTTAAAAATGAATTACATATATTCCTATTACAAAAATTCTTATTTCTTCAGTTTAGAAGGAGAATGGACTATGTGATAGCTAAATAAATAGTTAATAAGAAAGGTCCTGATTTATCGGGACTTTTTTTTTGAGCAGATGATAAAAAAAATTGCAATACAAGGGGTTAAAGGATCATACCATCATCAGGTGGTAGCTAAATATTATGCACAACCTACTTCGCTTCTGGAATGCAAAACCTTTGATGCTTTGGCTCTAGCAGTTAATGCTAGAGATTGTGATCAGGCAGTTATGGCAATTGAAAATTCAATTGCTGGGTCAATTTTGCCTAATTATGCTTTACTAGATCAATATGGGCTTATAGTTATTGGGGAGTTCTATCTAAGTATTCAGCATAATTTAATGTGTCTATCGGGTCAATCTATAAAAGATATAAAAGAAGTTCATTCTCATCCAATGGCTTTATTGCAGTGTAAAAACTTTTTCCTAGGTTATCCCCATATAAAGTTGGTAGAAAGTCACGATACCGCTGAAGAGGCCATGAAAATAAAAAAAAATAGCATCATTGGGAGGGGAGCCATAGCAGGTATTAATGCTGCTGAAATTTATGGATTAAGTATTGTAAGTGAATCTATTCAAAATATTAAAAATAATGTAACCCGTTTTGTTATAGTTCAAAAGGAAATTCCAAAGCATCAGAATAATATTAATAAGGCTGCTTGGAAATTTGTATTAGATCACAAAAGAGGCAGTTTGGCAACTGCTTTGAACGTATTGAGTGATTGTAATTTAAATTTGACTAAAATCCAATCTTTACCAGTAATAGAAGCACCTGGAAAATACGCTTTTTTTGTAGACGTTACTTTTGATGAGTCTGATGATTACTTTAAAGCTAAATCTTTGGTTGAAATTATGGCTACTTCTTTGAAAGTTATGGGAGAATATAAATCTGGTAAATCATGACAGCAAGGAGATTAGATACTGTTCAAGAATACTACTTTTCAAAAAAGCTAAGAGAGGTATCTGCGATGATAGCTGATGGTAAACCCATCATCAATATGGGTATTGGTAGTCCAGACCTTCCTGCTCACCCTGAGGTGGTAAATTCTTTAAAAGAAAGCCTTAATCATCCCAAAATTCATCAGTATCAGAGTTATCAAGGGATACCAGAACTACGACATGCAATATCTAATTTTTATCAAAACCAATACATGGTATCATTAAATCCTGATAGTGAAATTCTTCCTCTTTTAGGCTCAAAAGAGGGAATTATGCATATTTCCATGGCTTTTGTAAATCCAGGTGATAAGGTTTTGGTTCCCAATCCAGGATATCCTACTTATCAATCAGTAACTCGATTGGTTGAGGCAATACCAGTTTTTTATGACTTAAAACCTGATTTGGATTGGCAGCCTGACATGGTATCATTAAAAAGTATGGATTTAAGTGGAGTTAAATTAATGTGGATTAATTATCCGAATATGCCTACTGGTGCGAATGCTAAATGGGAGACATTTACTGAATTAATTGATTGGGCAAGAGAAAAAGATATTCTTTTAGTCAATGACAATCCTTACAGTTTTATTCTTACCGATAAACCTCAGAGTATGCTTTCAATTCCTGGTGCTATTGGTGTAGGGATGGAATTAAATTCTTTAAGTAAGTCTTTTAATATGGCGGGATGGCGAGTTGGAATGGCTGTAGGTAATAAGGAAAATATCAAAGCAGTGCTTAAAGTTAAAAGTAATATGGATTCTGGAATGTTTTTAGGGATTCAAAAAGGTGCTGTGTCCGCTCTTACAGTAAGAAAAAATTGGTTTAAACAACTAAATGATACTTATTCTCAAAGGAGAAAATTGATTTTTAAGTTAGCATCGCTTTTAAATACAGATTTTAATTCGGATAGTAGTGGTCTTTTTGTTTGGGCTAAGTTGAGAGATACCAGTAAAACCTCAGTAGAAGTTGTTGAGGAAATTTTAAAAAAATACAATTTATTCATTACTCCTGGAAGTGTCTTTGGCACTCAAGGTGAGGGTTACATCCGTTTCTCACTTTGTGTCAAGGCGGAAGAGATTAGTAAGGCAATTGATAGAATAATTAAAAAATGAAAATAGGTATTATCGGTGTTGGATTAATTGGTGGATCATTAGCTATGTCTGCACGTCAACATATCCCTGATGTAATGATATATGGGAGTAATAGAAGTAAAAAAAACCTAGATAAATCATTGGAAATGGGATTAATTGATTTTGCTCTTAAAAAGCAAGATTTAAAATTAATGGATGTAGTTTTACTTACTATTCCAGTCGATGTTTCGATTAGTAAACTTCTTGATTTACTTGACGATATTAATGATAATACTTTGGTAATTGATTTTGGCTCAACTAAATCTGCTATTTGTGATGCAGTTGCCCTTCACTCCAAAAGAGGACAATTTCTCGCAACCCACCCCATAGCCGGTACTGAATACTCTGGTCCCTCCGCTGCTTTACCAGATTTGTTTTTTAACAAAGTTCAAATTCTTTGTGAAACTGAAAAAACTAGGCCAGATTTATTTGAATGGGCTCAAGACTGGTTTAAAAAAATGGGTATGAATTTAAGAGAAATGGATCCTATAGAGCATGATCAACATATCGCATACGTTTCGCATTTATCTCATATAAGCTCATATATGTTGGGGAAAACAGTAATTGAAAAAGAAAATGATGAGGCAACCATATTCGATATGGCTGGAAGTGGGTTTGCTTCTACAGTTAGACTTGCAAAAAGTTCGCCAAATATGTGGATACCTATCTTCAAACAGAACAAATTAAATATAACTGAAACACTTAAAGAATATATAAATAACTTAAATCATTTTAAATCCCTTCTAGAGGCTGAAAGATATGATGAACTTTACAATCAAATCAAAGACATCAATAATATTGATCAGATTTTAGATGGTATTGCCAATAAAACAAATAATAAAAATGGAAAATAATAAAGAAATGAGAACTTGGCTGGATGACTTCGGATTAGATCATCCCCTTGTTATTGCAGGTCCTTGTAGTGCTGAAACCGAGGAACAGGTCTTAAAAATTGCTCATGAATTAAAAGACACTGACGTAACAGTATATCGTGCTGGAATTTGGAAACCCAGAACACGCCCGGGGATGTTTGAAGGGGTGGGCGCGATTGGCTTGGACTGGCTTAAAAAGGTGAAGTTAGAAACCGGTTTATTGACCACTACTGAGGTAGCCAATAAAGACCATGTCAAATTAGCTTTAGACGCCGATGTTGATATTCTTTGGATTGGTGCAAGAACAACTGTAAGTCCATTTATAATTCAGGAAATTGCAGATGCATTGAACGGAACGGATAAAATCATATTATTAAAAAACCCTGTTAACCCTGATTTATCTCTATGGATGGGAGGTCTGGAAAGGCTGTATTCTGCAGATATAAAAAATTTAGGTGTAATTCATAGAGGCTTTTCAACTTATGATAAATCCAAATATCGTAATAATCCTGAATGGCAAATTGCAGTTGAATTTCAAAATAAGTTCCCGGATATTCCATTAATTTGTGATCCCTCCCATATTGCGGGAAGGAGAGATTTAATATTCGATTTGAGCCAAAGGGCTTTGGACCTAAACTTTGATGGTCTAATGATCGAATCTCATTGGGACCCCGACAATGCATGGAGCGATGCCAAACAACAAGTAACACCTTCCCGTCTTAAAACCATTATGAAAGATTTGAAAATTCGTCAAAAGACAACAAACAAGGGAAGTTACCAAGCTGAGTTGGAAAATTATCGTGAGCAAATTGATCTAGCAGATCAGGCCCTTTTAGATTCTCTAGCCAAACGTATGAAAATTGCAGAGTCTATTGGGAAGATAAAAAAAGAGAACAATGTGGCAGTTCTACAAAACAAACGTTGGAATGAGATATTACAATCAATGAAAACTGAAGGTGAACAAAGGGGACTAAGTGAAGATTTTATTACTAGACTATTCAAATCTATTCACCAAGAGTCAATAAATCATCAAGAGAAGGTTATAAATGGATAAATAATTTTTTTATTTAACTAATACTTTTTTAATCCTTTTGATAGCTAATTTAATATCACTCTCAGACGCGGCATAGGATATTCTTATACACTCTGGGTTTCCAAATGCCTCTCCGGTAACTGTAGCTACATGCGCCTCCTCAAGAATAAATAAGGCAAAATCATTTGCATTTTCAATTGTTCTTCCAATTATTTTTTTTCCAAAATAGTAGGAGACATTAGGGAAAACATAAAATGCTCCTTGAGGTTCATTGAGTTTGAATCCAGGGATTTCCGAGAGTAATTTTAAAATCAAGTCTCTGCGTTTTTTGAATTCATTTACCATATATTGAATTTTACTGAAAGGAGCTGATACAGCAGCTATAGTAGCACGTTGAGCGATACAATTTGCACCAGAAGTTATTTGCCCTTGCATCTTATTACAGGCCTTGGCAATCCATTCAGGAGCACCAATGTAGCCAATACGCCAACCTGTCATTGCAAAAGCTTTAGCGACTCCATTTACTGTAATCGTTCTGTCATATAAGTCTGAAATTGAAGCGATACTAAAATGAGGTGTTCCATAGTTGATGTGTTCATATATTTCATCTGATAATATATATATATTGGGATACTTTTTTAAAACTGCTCCTAATCTTCGGTATTCACTTTCAGTATAAATTGTTCCACTAGGATTATTAGGAGAGTTAAACATCACAAGTTTAGTTTTGGGGGTAATTGCAGCCTCTAATTGTTCAGGAGTGATTTTAAAATCATTTTCAATTGAGGAGTTTATAATTATCGATTTCGACTCTGCGAGAGTTGATATTGCAGAGTAGCTTACCCAATATGGGGCAGGCAATAAAACCTCATCTCCAGGATTGAGCAACACCATACATACGTTTGCGATTGACTGTTTAGCACCAGTTGATACAACAACTTGAGAGGGTTTATAGTTCAATCCATTATCTCTTTTAAATTTTTCACAAATGGCATCTTTCAGATCAACGTAACCATCAACTGGAGAGTATGAATTGAAATTATCTTTAACGGCTTGGATTGCCGCTTCTTTAATGAATTCTGGTGTATTAAAATCTGGTTCACCCAAACTTAGTCCAATTATGTCAACACCTTTATTTTTTAATTCTCTAGCTTTTGCAGCCATAGCTAGAGTAGCAGAGGCAGGTAAGCTATTAATTCTTTTTGATAGCATTTGAAAATTAACTTATGATTATGTGTAAACAGGTTTCATACCCATTTTTTTTAAAAATTTAAAATGTGATAATATGGCACTTCTAGTGGTCTTGTATTCGTTGTAGGGTAAATTAAATTCTACTGCTGTTTTTTTTACAATTTTTGATATTTTGGTGTAGTGAATATGACTGATATTTGGAAAAATGTGATGTTCTATTTGATGATTTAGACCTCCTGTAAACCAGTTGACAATTCTATTTTTCGTCGAAAAATTAACAGTTGTTTTTAACTGATGAACTACCCAGGAATTTTTTAAATTCCCAGTATTTTTGTCGGGTAATGGCATCTCAGCTTCACCAATAACATGGGCTAATTGGAACACTAAGCTTAAAATCAAACCTGCCGTATAATGCATGACTAAAAAACCAATAATGACTTTCCACCAGATAATATCAAACACAAACATCGGCAATACAAGCCATATTGTAAAGTAGACTAATTTTGAAACTATTAGTATGACCCATTGAGTTTTAGGACTTTTACTATTTACATAAGAAAGGTTTCTTTTCTGATAACGTATTAATTGAATAAAATCAGCAAAAATAGCCCAATTAATTGTCAATAATCCATAAAGAAAAACAGAATAAAGATGCTGAAATCTGTGATGAGGCATCCATTTGGAGTGTTTTGAAAATCGTAAAATTTTACCAGCTTCAAGGTCTTCGTCATGACCATGAACATTTGTATAAGTATGGTGTAAAAGGTTGTGTTGAACTTTCCAGTTGAAAACATTTCCTGCAAGTATATAAATGCTTCCTCCCATAATTTTATTTACCCAATCGTATTTAGAAAAGGATCCATGATTACCATCGTGCATAACATTCATTCCTACACCTGCCATTCCAATCCCTGTGACAATTGAAAGAAATAGTTTAAAAAAGTCACTGATATCAAGTGAAATTATTAAGATATATGGAGCTATTAATATTGCAAACATGATCACCGTTTTGCCGTACAAACGCCAATTTCCCGTTTTGGACAATTTATTTTCATTAAAATATTTATTTACCCTAGTATTAAGTACTTTAAAAAACTTTCTGGATTCTTTGCGTGTAAAACGCGGGACTAAGATTTTAGACATAAATTATCTATTACAGTGTAAAAATATTGAATTTTAGTTCATTCTTTTTAGTTTTATAAAAAATATTTCGCTTGAAATTAATTACAAAATATTTTTCTAACCTAAATAATAATCAACTAAATAAATTTGAGTCGTTATTTGGTATATATTCAGATTGGAACTCTAAAATCAATGTTATTTCAAGAAAAGATTTAGATAATTTTTATTTACGTCATGTTCTTCATTCAATGTCCATCGCAAAGTTTCACCATTTTAGTTCGGGAACTAGCATCATGGATCTTGGAACTGGTGGGGGATTTCCAGGGATCCCATTATCGATTTTATATCCAGAAGTAAATTTCCATTTGGTAGATAGTATTAGTAAAAAAATTAGGGTTGTTGAGGACATTACTGAAAAATTAAATTTGAAAAATGTAGAGATATATGATGATAGGGCAGAAAATATTAAAATTACTGTAAATTTTGTAACATGTAGAGCAGTAGCGCCAATGCAAACTTTAGTAAGGTGGGTAAGTAAAATTGTTTCTGGTGTGCATAAGCCAGATAGGAAAAATGGTCTATTATGTTTAAAAGGAGGAGATATTTTTGAAGAATTAAAAGACTTCAATGAATTAGAGGTTGTAGATTTAAATACTTTTTTTGAAGAATCGTTTTTTGAGTCCAAAAAACTAGTATACCTTCCTATTAATTAATCAAGTATTTCGAAAGAAGAAGCTTTCCCAATTCCAATTAACGCATCGTTTCTGGCTCCAAATTCACTGTAATAAACTAAAATCAAGTAACGGTTTTCAGTTAAAGCATGAGAATCACTTAATGAATTGGTCAACAATTGATCAGATGATTTAGCAACATATTTATAATTATAGAAACCTTGTTTAAGTAATATTATCCCTTCATATATTTCTAAACCAGGGTTGAAATACATTTTGTTTTCATCGGTTAGTTGGTAATTATTAAATTTTCCATAAATGTATACCTCTTGTCCTTCTAAAAACTTTGGTGCTGATAAGCTGAAATGCACCCAGCTGTAGTCTGCTTCAATTGCCTCATCCTCACTACCCTCAAGAGTTCTTATGAAAAAGTCACCATTAATGTCAGCATTAAAACTGTAAGGATAACCACGTCTTAAAAAATTCGTATTTAAATAGGTTTCATATAGTCGGTTTAATTCGACTGAACCAACATTAGAACCTGTTGATCTGATATCTTTTGTGTCAAAAAATAAGTATTCGTTACCACCTTCAAATCCAGTTTTTTTTTCGTAGCGATATTCAAGTCGGTTACCATTGAAATACTGTGGTTTAATATCAGTTATCGCAGAATTCCATTGTTCGTTTTGGAGAATGACAGTATGAATTAGGTTTTCGGGATCTCTTAAAAATTTACCAGCTTCAGGGTTTATTGAAAATTGAATACATTGGTGAGTTCGATAAAATTTCAAATCACGAGATCGATAGACAGCAGCTCCAACATCTACCTTATTTTCATAAATCAAAAACCTTCTGGAAAAAATTAAAATATCATCATCATTATAAACCTCCAAAATATAATTACCACTGAGTAAAAACTTAGTTTCTTCATTTGGTAATTTTAGCTTATAATTGGTGTAGGGTTGCAATGTATTGAATGAGGTTCGATAATTTTCAATCCGAATATTATCGAATCCTCTTATGAATTCATTTTGAAAAAGACTTGTGGGGGTCCAATCATGATTAAAATATTTTATGCGGTAGTAATAATTTCGTTCATCTGCATTGAGGTCATCAAATGACAATTCAAATACTTCACCTAAAGCTACAATTGGAAGTTGAAATTTATCATTTTTAGATTTAAATACTACCGATTTGATAAAACTTGCATCATTTGTTTCTTGGACTGTTTGTCCAAAAATCATATTAGTATAGATTAGCAAAAATGGGAATTGTTTAAGTATTAATTTTTTAAACATTTCGTAAAGTTATGAATTTAAAAGCATTTAAGGGATTGTTATAAACTCAGTTAATTTAAAAGTTAAACGACTATTTAGAATTATTATAAATTATTAAATTTTGCTATTTATAAACTTTTAGAGGTGACGCTTTTGTAGTAAATTTGTAACGATTTTAGAAAATTCAATTTATGTCCTCAGGCATTACGATCAAAAGAGGTGCAAATATAAATTTGAGAGGTGAAGCTGAAAAAATAATCACTGAAGCTCAAACATCAAAATACTTCGCTTTAAAGCCTGATAACTTTTTTAATCTCGTTCCACGATTATTAATTAAGGAGGGTGACTCTGTGGCTAAAGGTTCCCCAATTTTTCACGCTAAGCAAGACCCCAGAATTCTTTTTGTATCACCTATCTCTGGAGTAGTTAAGGAAATTAGACGGGGTGCAAAACGCAAGATTTTAGAAATTGTTATCGAGAAAATTAAAGACTCCGTTGTTAAACACGACGTTAAACCACTTGCAAAAATGAATCGAGTTTCTGTCATTGAGACTTTACTAAAAAGCGGGGCCTGGCCATTTATAATTCAACGCCCCTATGGAATAATTGCTGAACCTGATATCAAACCAAAATCCATCTATGTTTCTACCTGCTCAACCGCGCCACTTGATGTTGATTATGAGTTTTTACTTAAAAACGATAAAGTTGAATTCCAGTTAGGGATTGATGTTTTAAATATGCTTGTTGATTCTAATTTAAATTTGACTATTGATGCTAATTTCTCTGGTTTTTTTGAAAACATTAAGGGAGTAAATATTATACCAGTCAAGGGGCCTCATCCTGCTGGAAATGTTAGTGTTCAAATGCACAATCATCAACCCATTAATATTGGAGAAAAAGTTTGGGAAGTTCGTCCAGAAGATGTTGCTAATATCGGTAAATTATTCTCTTCAGGACAGTATAGTGCTCAGCGTACGATTGCTGTTGCAGGAAGTTCCGTAATTCAACCTCAATATGTCAAAACACAGATTGGTACAGAGATATCTGTTTTAACCGATATCTCGGGGGTAGACAATACCATAAATAATCGATATATAAATGGAAATGTTCTTTCAGGTGTTAGTGTTTCGGACCATGGTTTTATAGACTTTTATAATAATCTTTTGACTATTATTCCAGAAGGAAATCATTACAGAATGTTTGGATGGTTACCTTTTGTAGACAATAAAATACCTAGTCTTTCCAATACATCACTTTCGAAGTTATTTAGAGGAAAAGGTTATGAGGTGGATACTAATATGAATGGAGAGGAGAGAGCGATAGTCGTTACTGGGGAAATGGAAAAAGTTTTTCCAATGAATATCTATCCAATGCAACTTATTAAGGCTTGTATGGCTGGTGATATTGAAAAAATGGAAGCACTGGGGATTTATGAGGTAATTCCAGAAGATTTTGGGCTTGTTGACTATGCAAACACATCTAAAATTGAGGCACAAGAAATTATTAGAGAAGGAATTGAATTAATGATTAAAGAAGTAGGATGAATTTTTTGAGGAAAAAGTTAGACGATATTAAAAGACCTTTTGGGAAAGGTCAGAAATGGGAGAGGTTCGCTCCAGCAATAAATGCTTTTGATACCTTTCTTTTTGTTCCCAACCACACCACTGTATCAGGAGCTCACATTCGTGATGCAGTAGATTTAAAAAGAACAATGGTAACTGTAATAATTGCATTAATTCCTGCGTTAATCTATGGGATTTATAATACCGGTTACCAATATTATTCTCAGACTGGTGAGGCATTTACTTTTCTAGATGCTTTCATACACGGTTCATGGAAAATATTTCCAATGATTGTTGTTTCTTATGTAGTTGGTTTAACCATTGAGTTTATTTTTGCTGTTTATCGTGGACATGAAGTTAATGAGGGTTACCTTGTCACAGGATTATTAATCCCAATGATTATGCCTGTTGACATACCATTATGGATGGTAGCAATTTCCGTTGCCTTTGCTGTTTTAATCGCTAAAGAAGCTTTTGGAGGAACGGGAATGAATATCCTAAATCCTGCACTAACTGCTAGAGCTTTTGCTTTCTTTGCATATCCCACATATATGTCAGGTAATAAAGTATGGGTCTCTGAGGCGTCAGTTATGGATGGTATTTCTGGAGAAACCATTCTAGGAACTCTTGCTGCAGGAGGAAACGTGAATTATAGTTTCTTCGAAATGTTTCAAGGATCTATTCCAGGTTCTATTGCTGAAACATCAGCATTTTTTGTTCTGATAGGAGCGTTAATATTGATATTAACTGGGGTAGGTAGCTGGAGAATTATGCTGGGTGGAATTTTTGGTGCCGCCTTTGTTGGGCTATTATTCAACTTTTGGGGAGCAAATGCCTTGATGAATTTCTCTTGGGTGAATCATTTAGTAGTTGGAGGATTTGCCTTTGGACTAGTTTTTATGGCAACTGATCCTGTATCTGGAGCCCAGACAAATAAAGGAAAATGGATTTACGGTTTTCTAATCGGGGTTTTCTGTATCTTAATAAGGGTATTTAATCCCGCTTATCCAGAAGGTGTAATGCTAGCTATATTATTAATGAA
>CEWG01225423.1_pt1 | contig 20567 bp, 18 predicted proteins | sample 361411 | NCBI WGS metagenome assembly CEWG01 (sample SAMEA2622173, study PRJEB7988) | marine metagenome | biome: marine biome (ENVO:00000447); feature: surface water layer (ENVO:00002042); material: "saline water (ENVO:00002010), including plankton (ENVO:xxxxxxxx)" | depth 5 m | reverse complement strand
TTTTACTAGAGAATTATGGATTGAAAGTAGAATTTTCGGGCAAAGGAAGCATTAAAGGACAGTCTATCCCAAAAGGTAAATCGATAAGAAAAGGACAAAAAATCACTTTGCAATTAATATGAAGCGACTGCAAGACATATTGTATAAAGTAGAGCTGTCTGAGGTGTTTGGGTCAACAGATTTATCTGTTACATCCATCTGTTTTGACTCTAGAAAAGTAGATAAAGACTCATTGTTTGTAGCTGTAAAAGGAACGCAGGTTGATGGGCATGAATTTATTGATAAAGCTATTCAACAGGGAGCGGTAGCAATTTTGGTGGAAGAACTTCCGGAAGAAAAAAAAGAAAACATCGTTTATATAAAAGTTAAACATAGCTCTTTTGCACTTGGTTTGGTGGCCGCTAATTTCTATGATAATCCTTCTGAAAAACTAAAACTTGTTGCTGTTACAGGAACCAATGGAAAAACAACTGTTGCCACCTTGTTGCATCAATTGTATTTCTCAATGGGTAAATCTGTTGGCTTGCTCTCTACTATAGTCAATAAGATTGGTGATAAAGAGATTGTTTCTACTCACACAACTCCTGATGCGATAGCTTTAAACAGTTTGTTGTCGGAAATGGTAGCGGCTGGTTGTGAGTATTGTTTTATGGAAGCAAGTTCGCACGCAATTCATCAAAACAGAACTGGAGGACTTGAGTTTGCAGGGGTTCTTTTTACCAATATTTCTCACGAACATTTAGATTATCACAAAACTTTTGACGATTATATTTTGGCAAAAAAAGCATTGTTTGATGGTTTGTCTTCTGACGCCTTTGCTTTGGTAAACAAAGATGATAAACATGGAATGACAATGCTTCATCATTGTAAAGCAGAACAGCAAACATTTGCTGTAAAAAGTATAGCAGACTTCAGGTGTCGCATTCTAGAAAATCAATTTGAGGGATTGCTTTTAAATATAGATGGTCAAGAAGTGTGGACTAAACTAGTAGGGCAATTTAACGCCTATAATTTATTAGCGATATATGCTACAGCCATTTTGCTAGGAGAAAATAAGCTGCAAACATTAACAGCCCTAAGTACATTAGGAGCAGCAGATGGTAGATTTCAGCTTGTTCGTTCGAAGGGAGGAGTAGTGGGGATAGTGGATTATGCTCATACTCCAGATGCATTAAAAAATGTGTTGCAAACTATACAAGATGTAAAAAGTGGTAATGAGCAACTGATAACGATTGTGGGCTGTGGTGGAGATAGGGATAAAACGAAAAGACCATTAATGGCTAAAATAGCTTGTGAGTTGAGCAATAAAGTCATTATAACTTCTGACAATCCAAGAACAGAAAATCCAACAAGTATTTTAGAGGAGATGCAGTCTGGAATAGAGCCGCATCATTTCAAAAAGTCGCTGACTATTTCCGAAAGGAAAGAGGCAATTAAAACAGCCTGTACTCTTGCCGATCAAGGAGACATCATTTTAATAGCAGGAAAAGGACACGAAAAGTATCAGGAAATAAATGGGATAAAGCACCCATTTGATGATGTAGAAGAATTAAAAAACGCATTTAAATTATTGAGTAAATAATGTTTTATTACTTATTTGAATATCTAGAAAACACCTACCAACTTCCAGGAGCTGGCGTGTTTCAATACATTTCTTTTAGAGCATCATTAGCTGTGATTACTTCGCTTTTAGTAAGCATGGTTTTTGGTGGTCGCATCATAAACCTTATTCGAAAGCAACAAATTGGAGAGGAGGTTCGCAGTTTAGGTTTGGCTGGAGAGGATGCTAAAAGAGGGACACCGACAATGGGAGGACTTATCATATTAGCAGCCATTCTTGTTCCCACTTTGTTGTTCGCTAAGCTAGATAACATTTATGTCATTATAATGTTAATATCTACCATTTGGCTTGGCACAATCGGCTTCTTAGACGATTATATTAAAGTGTTCAAAAAGGATAAAGAAGGACTTGCCGGAAGATTTAAAATACTAGGTCAAGTGGGACTTGGATTGATACTGGGAGCAATACTTTATTTTCATGATGGAATCACTATTAAGGAAAAAATAGATGCGCCAGTATTGATAGAGATAGAGCAAGTTTTTGGACAGGAGATAAAATCTACAAAAACAACAATACCATTTGTCAAAAACAACGAATTCGATTATGAAGTCGTGCTTTCTTGGATGGGTGATAATGCAGCTTCACTAACTTGGATTGTGTTCATTTTGATGGTTATTTTCGTGGTAACTGCGGTTAGTAATGGCGCAAATATGACGGATGGATTAGACGGATTAGCAACCGGAACATCAGCCATTATTGGAGCTACTTTAGGAATCCTCGCTTATGTTTCTGGTAATGTCTTTTTTGCTGATTACCTCAACATTATGTACATCCCAAACTCAGGAGAATTAGTGATTTACATGGCAGCCTTTATAGGGGCTTGTGTAGGGTTCTTGTGGTACAACTCTTACCCAGCACAAGTGTTTATGGGAGATACTGGCAGTTTGGCTTTAGGAGGCATCATTGCAGTCTTCGCAATTGTTATTAGAAAAGAATTATTGATTCCTGTTTTATGTGGCATCTTTTTGGTAGAAAATCTATCAGTGATGTTGCAGGTGGGATATTTCAAATACACCAAAAAGAAGTTTGGTGAAGGGAAAAGAATTTTCAAGATGGCTCCCCTACATCATCATTTCCAAAAGCTTGGTATGCACGAAAGTAAAATTGTTACTCGATTTTGGATTGTAGGAGTGATGTTGGCCATCTTAACTATTGTAACACTGAAACTAAGATAGATGAAAAAGCTAGTTGTGCTTGGAGGAGGAGAGAGCGGTTGTGGGGCAGCGGTTTTAGCACAGCAAAAAGGATATGATGTGTTTCTTTCTGATAAAGGAAAAATTAAAGAGAAATACCAAAAAGTTCTTACACAGTTTGAGATTGATTTTGAGGAGAAACAACACACAGAGGATCTTTTGTTTACTGCTGATGAAGTAGTAAAAAGTCCTGGAATCCCGGACACCATACCGCTCATTTTAGAGCTGAAAGAAAAAGGGATTCCGGTCATTTCAGAAATCGAATTCGCTGCTCGTTATACGAATGCAAAAATTGTTGGTATTACGGGAAGCAACGGTAAAACAACTACGACTTTGCTGATTGGTCATATGCTTAAAAAAGCAGGGCTAAATGTAGGTGTATCTGGAAATGTGGGTGAAAGTTTTGCGATGCAAGTGGCAACCGAAAACCACGATTTATATGTTTTAGAGTTGAGCAGTTTTCAGTTGGATGGTATTTTGGAGTTTAAACCAGATGTAGCTGTCTTACTTAATATTACTCCAGACCATTTGGATCGATATAATAATGAAATGGAAAACTACATTCAGTCTAAGTTTCGAATTGCTATGAATCAGGAGGAACATCATTATTTTATCTATTGTGCAGACGACCAAAATATCCAAAAAAATATAGCAGAAGTCCAGGCACACTTGTTGCCATTCTCTATCAAAACCAATCAGACAGAAGGAGCATATTTAAAAGAAGACGAACTAATTATAAAAACAAATTCAGAACCACTAATTATGAACATTCAACAATTAGCCTTACAAGGTAAACACAATATCTACAACTCGATGGCATCAGCAATAGCTGGTCGTATTTTTGATTTGCGTAAAGATATAATTCGTGAAAGTTTAATCGACTTTAAAAATGTAGAACACCGCTTAGAGCGTGTTATCAAGGTACACGGAATTGAATATATCAACGACTCAAAAGCAACCAACGTTAATTCAACTTGGTATGCACTTGAAAGCATGACAAAACCAACTGTTTGGATTGTAGGAGGTGTAGATAAAGGAAATGATTACAGTACACTTTTCGATTTAGTATTCGAAAAAGTTAACACCATTATTTGTTTAGGTGAAGATGTGCAACGCATCCACGAAGCTTTTGAAGGAAAAGTGGAAAACTTAGTAGATGCTAAAAGCATGGAAGAGGCAGTAAAAATGTCTTATCATTTTGGAAGCAAAGGGGATGCAGTTTTATTGTCGCCAGCGTGTGCTAGCTTCGATTTGTTCGATAATTACGAACACAGAGGTTATGAATTTAAAAAGGCAGTAAGAAACCTATAGTGAAAGAGCACAATCCATATATCAATTTAGAAGGAGACAAGACTATTTGGGCAGTTGTCTTCCTACTGATGTTGGTCTCCATTTTGGTGGTGTATAGTGCAACAGGTGCTTTGGCGTATAAAAGTGCAGAGGGAAATACATGGCATTATTTCCTTAAACATGGAATGTTTTTAGTGGTTGGTTTTTTTGCCATGTATGTCACGCACATTATACCTCATCGTTATTTTTCTCGATTGGGACAATTAGCATTTTTTATATCCTTAGGATTATTGATATATACTCTAGTGGCAGGTGTGAACCTAAATAATGCTAGCCGATGGATAAGCATAGGAGGTCACTCATTACAAACCTCCGATGTTGCCAAGTTATCACTCATGATGTTTTTGGCGCGTCAGTTGGTGAAGTGTAAAGATTACCTGCACAATTGGAAAGAAGTAGCGTGGAAATTATTCGCCCCATTGACAGCGGTTTGCACACTCATCTTTCCAGCTAATTTTTCAACATCAGCTCTTGTTATGTTAACGGGTTTATGCTTGTTGTTTTTAGGAGGTGTGTATTTCAGACATCTTATTGCGTATGTTGGCGTAATGATGGGCGCCGCAGCTTTAGTGATTGTATTAGCGCTTTATGTTCCAGTTATTCAACAAGCTTTTCCAAGAGTACAAACTTGGGTAAATAGGGTTGAAAATTTTTCTGGTGATAAAAGTGAAAATAGCGATGCATTTTATCAAGTAACGCAAGCAAAAATAGCGGTTGTTAATGGAGGGGTAAAAGGAAGAGGTCCTGGTAAAAGTATCCAGAGAAATACTTTACCACACCCATATTCTGATTATATATATGCTATTATTATAGAGGAGTATGGTTTGATAGGGGGAACATTTATTCTGACTTTATACATGGTCTTTTTCTTTAGAGGAAGGCGCATTTTTAGTTCAGCAAATGATCCATATGGGGCTTATTTGGCGATGGGTTTAAGTTTAAGTTTAGTGATACAAGCATTGGTAAATATGGCAGTGGCTGTAGATTTGTTTCCAGTAACCGGTCAAACACTTCCCTTGGTTAGTATGGGAGGAACCTCTATCATTTTCACCTGTATTACTATTGGAATTATATTGAGTGTGAGTAGAGATTTAAACATATCAAAAGTAAAGTATGCAGCCATTTAAGGTAATTATAAGTGGTGGCGGAACGGGAGGTCATATCTTCCCAGCAATTGCTATTGCCAATGCTTTGAAAGAGAAAGTAGCAGGTGTGGAGATATTGTTTGTTGGTGCAAAGGGTAAAATGGAAATGGAAAAAATTCCTAATGCAGGCTATTCGATAGAGGGTTTGTGGATTAACGGTCTACAAAGAAGCTTGAAGGATACACGAAACTTATTGTTCCCTTTTAAGTTGTTGAGTAGCCTGTGGAAATCTTTTTGGATCATTAAGAAATACAAACCGAATGTAGTGGTAGGAACAGGTGGATATGCTAGTGGTCCTTTATTATTTATGGGCTCTAAATTAGGTGTTCCAGCTTTGATACAAGAACAAAATTCATATCCAGGAATCACTAATAAGTTATTAGCAAAAACAGTGCAATGTATATGTGTTGCTTATAAGAATATGGAGCGATTTTTTCCTAAGAAAAAGTTGTTGTTTTTAGGGAATCCCGTTCGTCAGGATATTTTAGAAATTAAAAATAAAAGAACTGAAGCGATTCAGTATTTTGATTTAGATGCGCAAAATAAAACAGTACTTGTAGTAGGAGGGAGTTTAGGAGCAAAAACTATAAACGAAAGCATGACTTCATGCTTAGATATGTTGTCAAATGAAAACACACAATTGATCTGGCAAACAGGTGAAAATTATGCAGAGGAAGCAGCCAAAGAAGCAGAAGGAAAGTTTCATGTAAAAGTAATGCCATTCATTGCAAAAATGGACTTGGCTTATGCAGCAGCTGATATTATAGTGTCAAGGGCAGGGGCTAGTACTATTTCTGAATTATGCTTGATAGGGAAGCCTGCAATTTTAGTTCCTTCACCAAATGTTGCGGAAGATCATCAAACTAAAAATGCTATGGCTCTTTATAATGAAAAAGCGGCCTTAATGGTTTCTGATAAAAGTGCAAAAGAAGATTTACCCCTTGTCTTAAAGAATTTATTGGGTGATACAGTGCTGCAGCAAGACTTGAGAGAAAAGATAACAAAACTAGCCAAGCATCAGTCTGCAGAAAAAATAGCTGATGAGGTTATAAAATTAGTAAAGCGCACATGAATATACTCAATTTAGATAAGGTGTATTTTATAGGCATAGGCGGTATTGGAATGTCTGCTTTAGCACGTTATTTTCATGCGCGAGATAAACAGGTAGGTGGTTACGATAAAACAGAAACAGCACTTACAAAATCTTTGATACAAGAGGGAATAGAGATACATTATGAGGATGATAATATTCCAGATTGGATGTTAGATTCTCATTATGAAAAATCATTAGTGGTTTACACACCGGCCATTCCCGAAAGTAATCAAGAATTGAAATACTTCAAACAAAAAGGCTTTCATGTATACAAGCGTGCAGAGGTTTTGGGCTTTGTTACTCAAGATGCTTATACTATTGCAGTAGCAGGAACACATGGTAAGACAACAACTTCTACTTTGTTGGCACATGCGCTACGCTCTTGTGATATTGATTGCACAGCCTTTTTAGGAGGTATAAGCAGCAATTACAATACTAATCTATTACTTTCTATAAAAGGAAATATTGTAGTGGTAGAAGCAGACGAGTATGATAGGTCTTTTTTGAAATTAAGTCCAGATGTGGCAGTTATTACTTCTGTAGAGCCAGATCACATGGATATTTATCGAGACGAAGCAGATTTGAATAATACTTTTCAGGCATTTGCAAAGAGGGTAAAGCAAAAAGGTATTTTACTTGTCAACAAGCATGTTGATCTTGACTTTGAAGTTCCTGAAAACGGCAGGATTCTTACGTATTCATCTGATATAAAGGCTGATTTTATGGCTAATCATTTACGCGTAGAAAAAGGGCAGCAAGTGTTTGATCTGCTTCCAGGAGAAGTTTATGAGAGTGGAGTTGAGTCGATAAAGTTAAAGTTGCCGGGAAAACACAATGTAGAAAATGCCATGGCATCAATGGCGGTTTTATTTCAATTAGGCGGTAAATGCGAGGAAATTGTAGAGGCTGTTGCTTCTTTCGAAGGGGTTAAGAGAAGGTTTGAACAGTATCAAGTTAGTGGATCGGTTTATATTGATGATTATGCACATCATCCAGGAGAGGTTAAAGCTACTTTAAATGCTGTTCGTTCTTTGTATCCTGAGCAAAAAATAACAGTTGTTTTTCAGCCTCATTTATTTAGTAGAACAAGAGATTTTGCAGATGAGTTTGCACAGTCTTTAAGTTTAGCCGATGAGTTGATTTTATTAGAGATTTACCCTGCAAGAGAAAATCCTATCGATGGAGTAAATGCAGAAATGTTATTAAGTAAAGTGCAATTAGATGCAAAAAGAGTACTGACTAAAGAGGCACTTTTAGATAATTTGAAAGCGAATAAACGAAGTGTGCTTGTAACGCTTGGTGCAGGAGATATCGATCAACTGGTAGAACCGATTAAAAGTATTTATCAAGAATGAGATGGTTGAGAAACATACTCAATGTGTGCTTGCTTGTAGGGTTATTTTTCTTACTTGCTTTTACAAGTATTCAACAAGAATCATATCCGTGTAAAGGAGTTAGTATTGCTTTGGAAAATGAGGCTACTTCCCTTGTTACAAGAGGAGAAGTGTTGCAAATCATCAAAAGCTTAGTAGATAGTATTGACGGACTTCCTTTAAACGAATTTCCTTTATACGAAATAGAAAAAACCATAGAGCAACACGCTCTGATAAAAGCAGCAGAAGTTTTTGTAATACCAAATGGGGAGCTAAACGTGACGGTGAAGCAAAAAAAGCCATTGGTTAGGGTTAAAAATGCACAGGGTAAATCGTATTATTTGGATGTTGAAGGAAAACCATTTCCGTTGTCAAGGAACTACACACAACGACTGATGATTGCTAATGGACATATCATAGATAGCGTAGATATTGCGCTCGTTATTAAGGTTGCTGAGTACATTCATCAGAATGAATTTTGGAAGGCGCAAATAATGCAATTGCATTTAAATAAAAACAAAGAAATAGAGCTTATTCCTAGAGTAGGAAACCATGTCATATTGTTGGGTAGTGAGGAGGAAATGGAAGCTAAGTTCGACAAACTTATGCTCTTTTATAAAAAAGGAGTTCAGCAAACAGGATGGAATAAATATAGCATTATTAATTTAAAATATAAGGACCAATTGGTGTGCGTAAAACGATAGCTTATGGAACAGAAAATAGCCGTAGGATTAGACATTGGAACGACTAAAATCACTGTGATGATTGGTCGAAAAACTGAACACGGGAAGATAGAAATTTTAGGTATGGGTAAAGCACCATCCGCAGGAGTAATGCGTGGTATTGTTGCCAATATCGAAAAAACCACTCATTCTATTGAGCAAGCACTTAATGAAGCGGTTTCAAAATCTGGTATTGATGTTAAACAAGTAAATGTAGGTATTGCAGGTCAACACATAAAAAGTTTACAGCACAGAGGGCAAATTGTTCGTGAAGATTTGGAATCAGAAATTAGCGAAAGTGATATTAAGGTGTTAACGGATAATATGTACAAGTTGGTAATGGTTCCAGGAGAGGAGATTATACATGTTTTCCCACAAGAATACATTGTAGATAAGGAAGATGGGATTCACGACCCGAAAGGTATGGTAGGAGTTCAGTTAGAAGCAAATTTTCACATTATTACTGGCCAAACAGCGGCTGTGAAAAATATTAAAAAGTGTGTAAATAAAGCAAAACTAGCAATGACTGATCTTACTTTGGAACCCATTGCTTCGGCAGAAGCTGTTTTAGATCCGGAAGAAATTGAGGCAGGAGTAGCACTGGTTGATATTGGTGGAGGAACAACGGATATAGCTATTTTTAAAGATGGAATCATTCGTCACACAGCAGTTATTCCTTTTGGAGGAAATGTAATTACCAACGATATTAAAGAGGGTTGTACAATTCTAGAGAAGCAGGCCGAATTGTTGAAAATAAAATTTGGTTCGGCTTTAAGTAGTCAAAACAAGGAGAATGAAATAGTGTCTATTCCAGGTCTTAGAGGGCGTGATCCCAAAGAGATTTCACTAAAAATGTTAGCGAGTATTATCCAAGCTAGAATGGAAGAGATTATCGAGTTAGTGGTGCACGAAATTCGTAATTCAGGATATCAAAATAAATTAATTGGTGGAATTGTATTGACAGGTGGTGGTTCTCAACTCAAACATATTTCTCAGTTGGTGGAATTCCATACTACAATGCAGAGTCGAGTTGGATATCCAAACGAGCATTTGGCATCTACATCTCCAATAGATGTAAGTAGTCCAATGTATGCAACAGGTGTTGGATTGGTGATGAAAGCATTAGAAAATGAAGAGGACTTAGAAACGATTTATTCTGGAAAAAAGAAAACAGGAAAAAGTGGAGGTCTTGGAGATTTTTTTGGAGGGCTCTTGGATAAGATTGATGATTTTCTAGGAAACGATATGAAATAAAAACCTAATTATTAACCTAATAACTATAAACAAATGACAAATGAAAAAGTATTAGCATTCAACTTGCCAAAAAACCAATCATCGGTGATTAAGGTCATCGGAATAGGTGGAGGCGGTAGCAATGCTGTAAACTACATGTTCCATCATGGAATTGAAGGAGTGGACTTCGCAGTGTGTAACACAGACTTACAAGCACTGGAGGCAAGTCTTATTCCAAACAAAATTCAGATTGGTGCAGAAATTACAGAAGGGTTAGGTGCAGGAGCTAATCCTGAAGTAGGGCGAAAAGCAGCCGAAGAAAGTATCGACCGGATTGAAGAATTATTAGATAGCAACACTAAAATGTTGTTCATCACTGCCGGAATGGGTGGTGGTACAGGTACGGGAGCAGCTCCTGTTATTGCACGTGTAGCCAGAGAGAAAGAAATCCTGACAGTAGGTGTTGTTACTGTTCCTTTTTGGACAGAAGGCGGTCATCGTAAGGAATACGCTCAACATGGATTAGAAGAGTTGAGAGACAATGTGGATACATTGCTCGTGATTAATAATGATAAGCTTATCGAGGTGTTTGGTGATTTGACTTTGAGTCAGGCATTTGGAAAAGCAAATGAGGTGTTAAATACTGCCACTAAAGGTATTGCTGAAGTTATTTCACAAACATTAATGGTAAATATTGACTTGAATGATGCGAAGCGTGTGTTGAAAAACAGCGGCACCGCTGTAATGGGGCAAGCATACGCAGCTGGAGAAAATCGTGCAGTAGAAGCAGTAGAAGCAGCGCTAGACTCTCCATTATTAAATGACAACAACATTAAAGGAGCACAGCAAGTGTTACTGAAAATTGTTACTGGTACAGGAGATCAAGAAATTCGCATGACGGAATTATTCACTATTAAAAAGCATATTCAAGATGCAGCTGGATGTGATGTGAATATCATTGAAGGGATCGGTGTTGAAGATAGTCTTGGAGATCAAATTTCAGTAACGGTTATTGCAACAGGCTTTGAGGTGAAGGAAGGCTTCGGTCCAAGAAAGCCAGAGCCTCCAAAAGTGTACGATTTGGATACTGATGATTCTAATATAGATCAAGTTTTGGAAGATTCAACAACAGAGGATGAACTTATTGTTAATGAGTCATTAGAAAAAGCACCTCAAGCAACTATCAATTTTGAAGAGTTAACTCCAGTTATCAATTTAGATTTAGTAACAGAAGAAGAATCAGAAATCACTGAAGCTTCGGCAACTACAGAGGAGGAAGTATTCGTAGAGCAAGAAGAAGTTGCTCCAATGAGCTTTGAGATTAAGGAGGTAGAAGCGCAAGAGGATGCTCCTGTTGTTCATGTTTTAGAATTGGACGAGATGGATGTGGAAACTAATCTTCCAGAGGAAATAATTCCTGATTTAAAGGATGAGAAAGAAATTTCTCAAACACCAATAAATCATGGGATTTCTGCCGAGCAAATGGCGATTAGAAGCCGTGAGCGTATGGATCGTTTGCGCGACATTAGCTTTAAGTTACGCACGCCATCTGGTTTAACAGACTTAGAAAATGAACCAGCATACAAGCGAAGAAATGTTGAATTAGAAGAATCAACTCCTTCTTCAGAATCGGAAGTAGCACAATACACTTTAAGTGAAGAAAAGGATAATAATATAGGGATTAAGCCAAATAATTTCTTGCATGATAATGTGGACTAATGATGGATATTAATAAGGAAATTCAAGCGGCTATGTTAGCCAAAGATAGTGTGCGTTTAGCGAGTTTACGCTCTATCAAAACAGCTTTTATGATGGCCGAAACTGAGAAAGGGGCTGGCAATTTAACCATCGAAGGACAGTTGAAAATTATTCAAAAACAGGTTAAGCAACGTAAAGATGCTGCAGCTATTTATCAAGAGCAAGGTCGTGCAGATTTGGCTGAAGATGAAATGGCGCAGGTTGTTGTTTTGGAAAGCTTCTTGCCTGAGCAAATGAGTAAGGAAGATATCGAAAATGTAGTGAAAGATATCATTGCAGATTTAGGAGCTTCTTCAATGGCAGAAATGGGTAAAGTAATGGGTGTGGCTATCAAACAGTTGTCTGGTCAAGCTGATGGTAAAGTCATAGCTGATAAAGTGCGACAATTACTTGAATAAATTAAAAAAGTTATTAGGTTTCGAAAAGTCCTACTCCTTTTGGTGTGGGGCTTTTTGTTATAAATTACTACATTTGATGGTAATGCGAGTATTATAACTCTTTTGGAAGAAGTTGACGACTATAATTTCGTATAAATTTTCTAGTCACATGATGCTAAAAAATCATGGAAGCTCAGGAGATAAAACAATTCAACATAAAAGAAATAATAATCTTCAAGCCTTCCCTTGGGTTTAATTTACTTTAGTGAAACCTCATCCTATTTTATCGCCATAGTAGCGTTTAAAAGAAGAGGTAATTCTATTTCCACTGCCAGCTATCCACTAAATGATAGATGTCGTCTTTTAAGAAATCGCTCACAGGAGTGATGGAGTCGTTCATTTCTGTGTTGAAGTAAAGTGCTCCGCGCACAAAGTGATAAGCGCTATCTGTTAAGTAAAACTGAATAGCAGTTGCTGTGCTGCCTTCAAAGTCGTATACAATTCCGAACACCTTTTTCTTCGGGTTTTGGTAAGGTTGTTCGCTTATTCCTTCTGCTACTCTGCTGTGTTTGTATGCTAAATCATGTGAGTTGTTAATGTGTTCGTGTAGGTTGTTTTGAACTGATTTATAACTCATGTGTAAAGTTCCGTTTAGTTTAGAAAATTTCACGTTAAACCAACAATATTCTTCTCTTTTTTCTATTTCAGAATACTGGCCGTGCTCAAAAATGAAAGGACAGTTTAAATCACTTTTTTGATACTCTTTTTCAGGTAGTTCAATTCGGAAAAAACCTCTTGGTTTTGGAGTGTATTCGCTGCTGCAGCCAATTAAAAAAAGTATTATAAATATGTAGGCTGCTTTACGCATCAATACTAATTTTAACGCGTTTTACTCTTCTTTGATCAACACTTTCTATGCTGAAAGTGTATAGTTTGTATACTAATACTTCTCCTTTTTCCGGGATGTTTCCTTTCAGTTCTAAAATAAGTCCTGCTAGAGTGTCGGTATCACCTTTTACTTCATCAAAGTAATCGATTTCTCCATCAATTGTTTTAAGCACATCGTTTAAAGAAGTTTTTCCTTCAAAAATATAATTACTATTGTCTAGTTTTGAGAACATGATACCATCATCATCAAACTCATCATTGATTTCACCAACAATCTCTTCAATAATATCTTCAAGCGTGACGATACCTGAAGTTCCCCCATATTCATCCACCACTATTGCTAGGTGTATTTTTTTCTCTTGAAATTCTTTTAAGAGGTCGTCAATCATTTTGCTTTCAGGAACAAAAAAAGGAGTTCGGACTAAGCTTGTCCAATCAAATTTTTCTTCTTTGATGTGTGGTAGCATGTCTTTAATATAAATCACACCTAATATTGTATCGAAGTTTTCTTTGTAAACAGGAATTCTAGAATATCCAGAGCTGACTACTAATTTTTTAATATCTTCAAAGGAGGCTTGCTCATCAATAGCAATTACATCTACTCTAGATTTCATGATTTCCTTCACATCAATATTGCCAAACTCTACAATGCTTCTTAATATGCGTTTTTCATCTTCATTAGTGTCATTTTCGCCTGCTAAATCCAATGCTGTGGAAAGTTCATCTACTGAAATTTGATATCCCTTATTTTGAAATCGCTTTTCAATTACATAAGTTGTGGCAACCAATGCGTTGCTTATAGGTGCGAAAACCTTACTCAGAATGTTGATAGGTGTGCTCATAAAGGACGCAAAAACCAATGCGTTTTGATTAGCGAAAACCTTAGGAATTACCTCACCTAATAGTAAAAGAAGAAAAGTAATTACTACTACTTGAATAATGAATTCCAAAATAGGGAACCCATTAAAGTTAAATAGGCCTGCTGTTATATAAGTGGATAGTATAATAATAGCCACATTCACAAAATTATTAGTGATGAGGATAGTGGCTAATAAATGGTTTGGGTGATGCATTAATTTTTTTATTACTACCTGACCTTTGCACAAGTCTTTCTCTTGCCAATTGTTTGGGTTAAGTGAAAAAAAGGCTACTTCAGAACCTGAAATGAGTGCTGAACACAACAATAGAAAAAACATTGTGCCTATTGCTAATGTTATTTCCCAGTTTATTGGGTTCAAGAAGATTTCTTGTAATAATAAGATGCGTTGCTGCGGGTCTTCGTCCAAATTTTTACAATTTTGTTACACTAAAAAGGAAGGTCGTCTCCTGGTTCTGATTTAGGAAGTTCTGTCTTATTTGCTATTGTAGGAGTAGCTTCTGCTTGCCCTGATTTCCTTCCGCCTAACATTTCCAAATTGTCGCACAACACTTCTGTGGTGTAACGGGTATTCCCATCTTTATCTTCCCAAGTTCTGGTACGTAAACGACCTTCAATGTAAACGCTGTCACCCTTTTTGACATAAGGTTCTACCACTTTTGCGGCTAGTCCACCACGCGTTACTACGGTGTGCCATTCGGTGTGCGTTACTTTTTCTCCACTTTCTTTTCGTGTAAAGGTTTCGGAGGTTGCTAAAGGAAATCGCGCTAGTGACCCGCCATTTTCAAAGTGGCGAACTTCTGGGTCTTTTCCCAGGTTCCCAACTAAAATTACTTTATTAACGCTTGCCATTTTCTTTGTCTTTTAAGGTTATCTACCAAATATAAAACATTAGCATGAATTTGTCAATCCTTTGTCTTGCAAAAATAACTCAATTAGACGAGGTATGGGGTATTGTTCTAAATCTTCTAGTGGAATTTTTTGACCGTTTTTTAATATTGGTTTTAAAAAGGTTTTCACGCTCCAAAAACGAGCAAAAATAATTCTATGACTTAGTAAGTGTTTGTATTCTTTAGATCTGCTAAAATCCTTTAACGGAATTCCTAATAACTTCTGTGCTTGGGCAAGAATTTCTTTTTTATTCGTCTTTTTATCTTTTTCGATAAGCGGGAAGTCGTATAGGTTGTGCCAAATTCCTTTATTATTTCTTTTTTTCAGGTATGTATTTCCTTGATATTCAATAAAAAAGTAGTCAAAATAGATTTTCTTTTTTTTAATAGTTTTACCCTTGACAGGTAATTCGTTAACGGATTCCCCTTGAAAAGCAACACAACTTTCTTGTAAAGGACAAATATTACAATCTGGGTTGATTGGTTTGCATTGTTGCGATCCAAACTCCATAATACCTTGATTATAATCGCTAGCTCTTTTCTTATCTAATAGTTCATTGGCTAGTGCAAAGAAGGATTTTTTGCCTTCTGCAGAGTTGATGGGTATGTCAATTCCAAAATAACGAGCAAGTAATCGGTATACATTACCATCTAATACTGCATGAGGTAAATCGTATGCAAATGAAGCGATAGCTGCCGCAGTATATTCTCCAACTCCTTTTAGAGATAGAATATCTTTATGTGTGCTTGGGAATTTTCCGTCAAACTCTTGCATCACTTGTTTTGCTGCAAAATGTAAATTTCTAGCTCTAGAGTAATATCCTAATCCTTGCCATAATTTTAAGATTTCTTCTTCTTTTGCGTTTGCTAAATTTTGAATGACGGGATACTGTTCAATAAAACGATTGTAATAAGGAATCCCCTGCTCTACACGAGTTTGTTGTAAAATGATTTCGGATAGCCAAATTTTGTACGGGTCTTTAATCTCTCTCCAAGGTAAATTACGCTTGTGTTGCTTATACCAAGAAATAATTTGTGATGAAAAAATCATAATTTTCTGAAAAAAAAGGTATCTAAAAATATTATTGTCTAGCAAAAATAAAATTAAATAGCGTTATTAGTTTCTGTAAAAAAGTTGATATATTTGCGCCCTCAATACGAAAAGTGTTGATTTTTAACGATTAAAGCAAATAAAAATAATGACAAAAGCAGAGATTGTAGCTTCTATTTCAGAGAAGATTGGTGTGGAAAAAGTAGATGTTCAAGCCGTATTAGAGGCATTCATGAAGGAGGTCAAAGATTCGTTGAGCAAGGACGACAATGTTTATTTAAGAGGTTTCGGTTCATTTATTGTTAAAGAAAGAGCTGAAAAGACGGGTAGAAATATATCGAAAAACACAACAATGATAATTCCTGCACATAATATTCCTGCATTTAAGCCAGCAAAAGTTTTTGTTGAGCAAATAAAGGAAAGCGTTGCCATAAAATAAATTACCTAGCAGTAAAAAGATATTTAAAAAATTAAAATTTTAACGTTATGCCTAACGGAAAAAAGAGAAAAAGACACAAGATGGCTACTCACAAGCGTAAGAAGCGCTTGAGAAAAAACAGACATAAGAAAAAGTAATCTTTTGTGCAGCAGTCCTGCACTGAATACTTTTCCAATCTTTAATTTTTACAGTGCTAGGCTCCTTTGGGAGCTATAACTGTTTATAGAGTAATCATCGTGAAATTCGATTTATTAGTAGATTCAAGACCAGATGAAGTTGTTATTGCCTTATTGAAAGATAAGCAACTGATAGAGCTTCATAAAGAGCCGCACGACAGCAGCTATTCCGTAGGAGATATATACCTTGGTAAAGTGAAAAAAGTTGTGTCTGGCCTCAACGCTTGCTTTGTAGATGTAGGATATGAGAAGGATGGTTTTTTACACTATCTTGATTTAGGCCCTAAAATTCTTACGTTTCAAAATTTTGTGGAGCGTAACATGGCAAAAAAATTAAGTACAGCTTCTTTAAGGAACTTCAAAAAACAACCAGAAATTGAAAAATCTGGTAAGATTGATGAAGTGATGGAAGGAGGTAAACGAATTTTGGTACAGGTAGCAAAAGAGCCTATCTCTACCAAAGGACCACGTTTAACTACTGAACTAACGATTGCAGGAAGATATATGGTATTGGTTCCTTTTTCTGACAAAGTTTTTGTTTCTCAAAAAATAGAATCACAAGAAGAAAGAAAGCGATTAAAAAAATTGATACAAAGCATCAAGCCACAGGGATTTGGTGTGATTATCCGTACTGTTGCAGAAAGTAAAATGGTGGCCGATTTGGATGCAGATCTTAAGAACCTGTATCGTAAATGGCAAATCATTTATAAGCAAATGAAGAAAGTAAAAGCACCCGCAAAAGTTTTAGGTGAGCTAGGCAGAACAGCCTCTTTATTGCGCGATTTATTAAATGATGATTTTGCTAACATCTATGTGAATGATGAGGAACTACATGCTGAAATAAAAGACTATATCGGCAGTATTTCTCCCTCGCAAGAAAAGATTGTAAAGTATTACAAAGGAAAAATTCCTTTATTCCAAAAGTTTGAGATTGAGCGTCAAATCAAAGGTGCTTTTGGTAAATCGGTAACCATGCGTAAAAGCACATATTTGGTGATAGAACACACCGAAGCAATGCATGTTATTGATGTGAATAGTGGTAAGCGTGTTAGCTCTCAAAAAGATCAAGAATCAAATGCTTTAGAAGTTAATATGATTGCTGCTGAAGAGGTAGCTAGACAGCTCCGTTTACGAGATATGGGCGGTATTATTGTGGTCGATTTTATTGATATGCACAATGGTGCTAATCGTAAGAAATTATATGATGCAATGGTAGAATTTATGAAAGATGACAAAGCCAAGCATCACATTTTACCACCTTCTAAGTTTGGGCTGATTGAGATTACCCGTCAGCGTGTTCGTCCAGAAATGAATATAGAAACCAAAGAAGGTTGTCCAAGTTGTCAAGGAACTGGAAAAGTAGAGGCCAGCATCTTAATTATTGATGAAATAGAGCAGAAACTAGCGCAAGCCAGTCAAAAGTATAATAACATCATATTGAAAGCACATCCTTTTGTTGCAAGCTATATCACACAAGGTTGGCTTAAAACCATTCGTAGAGATTGGAGTAAGAAGTTTGGTTGTAAGCTAACGATTGAGCAAGACACTACCTATCACATGCTACAGTATCGTTTCTTGAATAATGAAAGAAAGGTAATTAGATCTTAGAAAGATTAACAAGTCTTTTGTAGTTGATGAGTAGTGGGATAAGTCCAACACTCAAAAAGACGGTCCCTAATAAGTATCCCCATTTCGAATTTTCTCCTGTTGTAAAAAAAGGAATAGAAAAAGCAGCAATCATAACTGTTCGGATAATGATGCTGATGGAGTTGAAAACACTTCCTGCTCTTCCAATTACATTGTTTGGAACATGATTAAACAAGTAAGTGATTCGAAGAACTCGCGTTCCCGCATTAGTAATGCCGATCAATAAACTAATACCATAAAAAACGCCTATGCTTTGGGTAAATGTTAGTAAAAAACACCCGATAATAGTTGCTACCATTAGAAAGATAATGCCAAAAACAGTATTGAATCGACTAAAGATTGGGCGAATACTCATCCCCGCCAAGACAGCCCCAATAGAATAATAAACTTCTGAAGAAGCAAATACATTTCCTCCGCCTTGTAAGTAGTTGCTAACATAGTTAGGAACTAATACAAACATTTCTACAATTAGAAAAGTGAAAATCATGTAGGAGCAAATACCAAAAATAAAAATTAGTGGATTTTCCTTCAAAAAGTTTATGCCGTTTTGTAGGCGTTCAAGCACGTTTCCTTTGTCAATTTTATTTTTAACTAGCGGTTGGTATTTGATGAATAATATAATCAAGAATGCTGTTGCGTAAGTTATAGCATCCATCAAGAAAATTTCGTGAATTTCCCAAGGGTTAATATCAAAAGGAAGAGGAATATTGAGACCCATCAAATTCATCACTTGGTTTTCTGTTCCTGAAAGAAGTATGGCAGCGAAAGCCCCTGCAAAAATACTGGTAGATTGTCCCTGTATTTCTATGTAAGAATTAAGTTTTCCATAGTTTTCTTTCTCTGTAATTTCTTGTCCAAAAGCATATAAATTTGGGTAGTGAATACTATAATGAAACATAGTAGTTCCAAAAACAGCTAAAGCCAAAATCCAAGGAGTATGACTGTTTATTATGCCATAAAAAGCAGCGGTTCCTATAAGGATGGAGCAAGCTAAGTTAGAATATAGAAAGAGTTTTTTTCTAGAGTATCTATCAACTAGTGTTCCCGAATATAAGCTCCAAAACAAGCTTATGAAAGTAAGTAGAGCATACCCTTTGGCAAAGGTGCTGCTCATTCCTAATATATCGGCAAAATACCAAGGAATAGCTAACATACTAATTCCTTGAGCAAAACCAGAAATGATGTTGGCAATAAAAAGTAATGTTATTGCGTGCTTGTTTTTCATTCCTGCAAAAGTAAGTTTATCTTTGGATAAGATGAAAAGTAAGATTTACGAATTAAAAGAGGTGAAATCGTGTATTCGTTTTTATTGCGCTAAGGAGGATCGTTGTCAGCAGCAAGTGATTAATAAGTTATTGGATTACGGAGTGAGTAAAGCTGTATCAGAAGAAATACTGCTAGAGTTGATTCAAGAAAAATATGTGGATGAAGAACGCTATGCTCGTAGTTTTTGTAGTGGTAAGTTTAAGATTAAGAAGTGGGGTAGACGAAAAATTATCTTTGAGTTGAAGAAGAAAAAGGTGTCAGAGGTGTGCATACAAATGGGTTTGGAGGAAATTGATGAGGTAGCATATCTACACACTCTTCAACAATTACTAGAAAAGAAAAAGGCCTTAACGAATGATGCTAATCAATTTATTCGCAAGAAAAAAATGGTGGATTATGTAGTGAGAAAGGGGTATGAGTCAGACTTAGTTTGGGAAGCCATACACAAGTTATAAAAACTTATTTTTGTCTCAATGATTACTATAGAACAAATCAAAGAAATACAAACTAGGTTAGAAGCGCTAGAAGGCTATCTTTCTATTGTTGAAAAACGATTTTTGGTAAAAGAAGAGGAAAAGCAAACGCATGAGCCAACGTTTTGGGATGATCCTAAAAAAGCAGAGGTATTTTTGAAAAACATCAATAAAAAGAAAGTTTGGGTAAACGCTTATGATGAAGTGGCTACTGCTGTAGAAGATTTGATGGTTTTAGCTGATTTTTTAGAAGAAGGAGAGGTGGAGGAAAGCGAAGTTACAGCTCAATACAAAATATCATTAGCAAAAGTTGAAGAGTTGGAGTTCAAGAACATGCTCAGTGGTGAAGAGGATAATATGTCGGCTGTTATGACGATTAACCCTGGTGCAGGAGGGACTGAAAGTCAGGATTGGGCAGAAATGCTGATGCGCATGTACATTATGTGGGGAGAAAAGAATGGAATGAAAGTAAAGGAGTTGGATTTTCAATCAGGGGATGCTGCTGGTATTAAGTCAGTAACATTACAGTTTGATGGCGATTTTGCTTTCGGAAATCTGAAAGGAGAAAATGGGGTTCATCGCTTAGTACGTATTTCTCCATTCGATTCTAATGCTAAACGACATACTTCCTTCACTTCTATTTTTGTGTATCCTTTAGTGGATGAAAGTATTGAGATCGAAATCAATTCTTCAGATATTACTTGGGATACTTTTCGTGCTGGAGGAGCAGGAGGACAAGGAGTAAATAAAATCGAAACAGCAGTTCGACTAAAGCACGCACCTACGGGCATCATTGTAGAGAACTCCGAAACCCGTTCACAACTTGAGAATAAAGAGAAAGCCATGCAGCTTTTAAAATCACAATTATATGAATTGGAAATGCGTAAGAGACAAGCAGAAAAAGACAAGATAGAAGGAGCGAAGAAAAAAATAGAGTGGGGATCACAAATTAGAAACTATGTGTTGCACCCATACAAAATGGTAAAAGATTTAAG
>CEWG01042417.1_pt1 | contig 20578 bp, 12 predicted proteins | sample 361411 | NCBI WGS metagenome assembly CEWG01 (sample SAMEA2622173, study PRJEB7988) | marine metagenome | biome: marine biome (ENVO:00000447); feature: surface water layer (ENVO:00002042); material: "saline water (ENVO:00002010), including plankton (ENVO:xxxxxxxx)" | depth 5 m | reverse complement strand
TTCTCTGCACAAGTAATTGATCAAACAGTATTACCAGATTCTGCTAGAAATAGTAATCATGATCCAGAAGGATGTGCCAATGTATATTCAGCAATTAATACTCTTGTTGGAATTACCAGTACAATTATTGGAGTAGGTACTGAAGGTGCACCAACAATAACTTTCCCAGATAGTAAAGTAGTCTGGGCACCAAGAGGTGGAGATTCTAAAAATATAATTTACGTTTCCAAGTTTGGAAATGATGCTAATAGTGGTAGGACAGAGGGAGATGCAAAATTAACTATTGGTGGTGCAGCTGCTGTTGCACAACAAGGAGATACAATTTATGTAAGATCTGGTGTGTACTCAGAAAATAATCCAATTGGTTTAAGAACTGATGTTAGTATAACTGGACAAGATCTTCGTTTAGTTACAATATATCCACAAAATGATGATGATATCTTCTATGTTAGAAGAGGATGTCTTGTTGAAAACTTAAACTTTGCATACAGTCAAGATCCATTAGATAATTTGGCACCAATAAAAATTACTGGTGGTTGTGTGGCATTCCCTCCTCCTGCAGGAGTTGGTAGTGCAAGATCAGGATGTTTAGATATTGGTCCTGCTAATGAAGGTCCTAGTGGTAGATGGAGGTCTCCTTATATTAGAAACTGCACAAACTTTATTACTAATAGTATTGGTATGAAGATTGATGGAGATCATGTAGGTTCAGCATTTACTGGAGCAGTAAATCCAGGACAAGATTTGAAATCTATGGTTTGCGACTCATTTACTCAGTATAATGAAAATGGTATTGGTGTTTCGATTACTAATAACGCATACGCACAGTTAGTTTCTATATTCACTATCAATAGCGACATTGCTATATTCTGTAATACTGGTGGATCTTGTGATTTAACAAACTCAAACTCTTCCTTTGGTAACTTTGGATTAGTTGCTGATGGTGTTGGTAGAATTGATTTTACTGGCATAACAACAGTAGCAACACTCGGAGGAGATTCTGATACAACAACCCTAACAGGAGTTGCAGATACTATAGGTAATTATAGAAGACCATATAACGGACAAGCATTATACTTTAAAATAAATCTTGATGATTATGATGATACAACCGCTAGTGGTATTATTACTGCACCGTTGCGTTCTTTGAGAAAAATTAATATATTAAATGGTGGTAGTGGATATAGTCAAGCAGCACCACCTGCAGTTACAATCTCATCACCTGGCGGACCTGAAGGAATTTCTGCTGAAGGTAGTGCGAATGTTAGTGTCGCAGGAACTATTACTTCAATTGATGTTACTAATGAAGGTAGAAACTACTTACCTAATGAAGAATTAGTAATCTCAATCGGTGGTGGTGGAGGAGGAATAGCAACTGCTGTAACAGAACCAATATACTTTACTGTTTCTGAAGCAACAGAACCTACACCAACAGTTGGTCTTACAACAGTAAGACTTGATCAGTTTATACCTTACAGTGTTGGAGTTGGTGTAACTGCTGAAATGTTTAGAATCAGTAGAATATTAACCAGCTCACACTCCTTTGAATATGTCGGTACGGGTGTTAACATAAATAGAGCGAACCCCTTTCAGGGTGGAGTTCCTATTCCTGAAAACGAAGTTGTTGCTACTAATGGTGCTCAAATACCATTTACAAGTACCGACCAAGCTGGTAACTTCAAAATTGGTGAAGGTATCACAATTGATCAAACAACTTCAACGATCAGAGGTAGAGATTTCAGTCGGGCAATCCAAGCAGAAGTTACACCATTAATACTAGCATTGAGATAATATGGCAGTCGCACCAGTAAATAAGTTTTTAACAGTTGCAGTTCCTGTAGCACCAGGTCCGCAGAAACTTTATGAGGTTCCTACGGGAGTTTCCTCAATTCTTTTGTTTGCTCAAGTATCAAATGTTGGTATTGGAGCATCATATCCTGCAGTAACATTCTGGCATAGGAGAACTTCAAGAAGCACAGGTAATTTTAGAGATACTCGTGTTATAAGAGATATACAAGTCCCACCAAATGATGCAGTGGTTCTTATTGATGGTCGTTTGGTGTTAGAGAAAGATGCAATAAAAGTAGATGAAATATATGTTGATGCAAAACAAAGTGGTATAGTATCAGTTACGGGTGCAGTTTATGATGAACCAAGTGGTATCGTAACAGTTACAACTTTAACACCACATAATTTTCCTGTTGGGCAGGAAATAACTTTATCTGGATTAGAATTCAAATGTCCTAGTGGTACAGGTATTACTACTACATTTTTCCCAGATCCACAACAATCATACGTTGTTGATACGATTGTTAATGATGTAGGTATATCAAAAACATTTTCTGCTATAATCGGTGGTGCTGTGGGATATCAACACACTTATGTTGGTAACTCTGTTCATACATTTGTTAGTGCAGCAACCAGTTCAATAATAGCTGGTGGTGCGTATGATCATAAGTTTGTACGTGCAACAGCTGGTGCAGTCATACAGGGTGGCGACTATAACCACACATTTGTAAGTGCAAAAACAGGAGCAGTAAAAGTTACTGGTGGTGGTAATGTAACTCCTACAGGAGCTACCTATGATGGAGCGACAGGATTGCTAGTAATTACAGCAAATTCTCATGGATTGACTGATGCAAATACAGTCGGAATTATTACTGATGGTATTACTTTTAAATGTTCAATGGATGGAAATGCAACAGATCATGCATATCCAAGAAGGAGCGATCCAAATTATAATGCATTTAATTTAGGGATCACAACATTTACAACTAATACATTTACTGTTAACGTAGGAATATCAAGTATCGTTAATTATAATGTTTCAAATGCATCTTATACACCAACAACAGGACAGTTAACTCTTAATATAGGTAATCATAGTTTGAAGAGTGGAGTAACTACGACTGTGCAAGGTGCAGAATACAGTCCTATTACAGGAATTATGACTGTTACCATTGCTAATCATGAATACTCTGCAGGAGAAAGAATCAAATTTGATACAGAGTCTTTAAGATTTAGTTGCACTACTGGTCCTGATATAAAAGCATATCCTAGAGTTAATGATTATGCAAATAATAGATGGTTGCCAATATCTAATGTAACTGCTAATACTTTTGAAGTTCAGGTATTAGGACCTGATGGGTATCCCTCTACAAGCACAGGTATCCATACATTTATCAATGCTGTTGGGGATATGAAGAAAGGTGGAGAATCAATTAAGATTGCTACAAATTCTTTGACATTTACTTGTGATATGGATAATCATGGATCAGAACATTCTTACCCAAGAACAACAGATCCATATTATGATACTTCAATTCCTATAGTATCCACAACATCAGATACTATAACAGTCAATGTTGGTATTTCAAGTCTTGTATATCATACACCAACAGATGCTACATATAATCCTGCAAATGGAGATTTAGTAGTAACTATTGGATTTCATAAATTGATGGTTGGAAAAAATGTTAAGATAGCAACTGGATCTCTAGGATTTACTTGCGATAAAGATGATAATACAGTAACTAAGTACTATCCAAGAGAAGATAAAGATCCAGCTTATAATACTTCTGTTGCTGTTGGTGCTACAACATTAAATACAGTAACTCTTCAAATCGGTGCTCAGGCTGGTGGATTAGTTGCACCATTACAAATGGAATTTCTTGCAAGTATCCTAGAGAACAGTACAACATAATATGGGAAATAAGGAAAGGTTTTTAAGTGGTAAAAGAAAACTTACACCATTAACTGGTTTAAGCACTGATCGTCATGTTTACCTTTCACCTGAAGAGACAGAACCTAATTTAGGTTTTGTTGGAGAGAAAAATCTTCCTTTAAGAGATGAATATTATCAATTAGTAACCATTGAAGATGGTGGACAGTTTGATCGTTACTGGCAAGTTGCACCTTCTGGTATTTTAACAACTGGTATATCCATATTTGATGAAAGTGGATTAGTTGGTACTGGTAATAGTATTAACAAACTTAATTTTGTTGGTAATATTGTAAATGTAACTGCGAATAATTTTGGATCTATATCTACGATTACCATATCTCCACCAGGTAGCGATAGTCAAATTATATTCAATGATGATGGTAGTTTTGCAGGAACTCCATATCTCTTAGTTAATAATTCAGGAATAGTAACTGCAACAGATGTTTTTCAAATTGGTGTTGGTGGGACAATATTATCTTCTAAGACTAATGGAAATATTGGTATCGGAAGTGCTGTACCAAAGTATGATTTAGATATTGTAGGAAATGTAAAAATTAGTGGAACTATAGTTGATGCTGCAGACGGGACAGGAAGCACGGGAGAACTTCTGGTTAAAACTGCTACAGGTGGAATGCAATGGCAAACTGCAAATGCAGTTACTTCTGGTGCAGGTGGAACGATATCTCAAATACAATATCATAGTGCTTCAGGAACTGTTGGTGGTGCTGATGTTTTTTGGTATGATTACACAAATAATAGAATAGGAATAGGAACTCAGTTCCCAGAAGTTATATTTGAAGTTGTTGGTAATTCAAAATTTTCTGAAACTACTGAAACAAAAAATTTAACAGTAACAGGTGTTTCAAGTTTCATAGGAGTATCGACTTTTACTACGGGAGTTGTAATTGGTAGTGGTGTTTCTACATCTGATCTAACTGTAGATGGAGGATCATTTGTTTCTGGTATGTCTACTGCAACCATTTTTGATGGTAAGGTAACTAAAAAAGCAATAACAGAACAAGTTCAAACTACAAGTGCTGATGGACAGAATGATTTACTACTAATATATGATGCTGATCAAGATACAACCAGATCAATAAGTATTGAAGATGCTACTTTCCAAGGTCTTCAGGGTATTCAAGGAAGTCAAGGTTTACAAGGACTTCAAGGTACACAAGCTGCACAGGGAACAACTGGTCAACAAGGTATAAGAGGTGCACAGGGAATACAAGGACTGCAGGGTATAGGTGCTGCAGGTGTTCAGGGTGTTCAGGGTCGCCAAGGTATTCAGGGCATTCAAGGTGTTCAGGGAACACAAGGTAGACAAGGAAATCAAGGTAGACAGGGAACACAAGGTCGTCAAGGGACAAAGGGAGATCAAGGTATTCAAGGTATCTCTGGTGCACAGGGAAACCAAGCATCTCAAGGTATTCAGGGTATTCAAGGTATTCAGGGTAGACAAGGTGCTCAAGGTATTCAAGGTAGGCAAGGTTATCAAGGTATTCAGGGTGTTCAGGGTATTCAGGGTAATCAAGGTCTTCAGGGTATTCAAGGTACAACTGGTGCACAAGGTGACCAAGGTATACAGGGTATCCAAGGAATTCAAGGAGCTGGTGCTCAAGGTATTCAGGGTGTTCAGGGTGGAGAAGGTCCACAAGGACAACAAGGTGTTCAAGGTAGGCAAGGGATTCAGGGTATTCAAGGATTTCAGGGTATTCAGGGTATTCAGGGAGAGCAAGGTATTCAGGGTATTCAGGGTCTTCAAGGTAATAATGGTGCCGATGGTGCTCAAGGTATCCAAGGTCTTCAAGGTATTCAGGGTAATCAAGGAATACAGGGAGATAACGGTGTAGGTTCTCAAGGTATTCAAGGTATTCAGGGTATCTTAGGTATTCAAGGTCCAGATGGTACTCAAGGTGTTCAGGGTATTCAGGGTATACAAGGTATACAAGGAATCTTAGGTGTTCAAGGAAATACTGGTGACGGCAATCAAGGTATTCAGGGTATCATAGGATCTCAAGGTATTCAGGGTCTTCAGGGTAATCAAGGTATCAGTGGTGTTGTTGGTGGACAGGGTATTCAAGGTATTCAGGGTATTCAGGGTATTCAAGGAACTGGTGCTGTTGGTGGTGTAGTTACAGGAAGTATTGTATGGTATGCAGGAGATAAGGGAGGTAGTAGTTATCCATCTCCTCCTTCTGGATTCTTATACTGTGATGGTTCTTCATATGGTAATGTAAGCAACTTCCCTGCTTCTGGACAGTATCAAGATTTATTCAATGCGATTGGTTATCAATATGGAGGATCTGGACAAAACTTTAATGTCCCTGATCTTCGAGGAGAATTTATTAGAGGATATGATGATAGTAGAGGTGTAGATAGTGGTAGAGCGTTTGCTTCATCACAACAACATCAGTTCCAAACTCATACTCATGATATACCCATTCATGCTCGTGGAAATGCTGATTGGAGTGGTGGTGTAAATGATAGACCAGCTGCTGATGATGCTAGTTTTATTAGAAACGTTGAGGGTGGTCTTCCAAACGCTTCAAATGGAGGAAACAATGGTTCTGAAACCAGACCAAGAAATATTAACTTCCTGCCTATTATAAAAACATAAATAGGTGTAACTCAACTTAGATAATTGTTATAAAAGGATATGGCAACTGTAATTTGCAAAACTTATGATGGTGTAGAACGCACTATTACTGTAGAAGCTGAAAATACCTGCCCACTGTATAGTTATGGTGAGACTCATAAGGAATATACTGGAGTATTTGAAAAACCATCCGCTCCTGATAATCCTAATTATTATAATGCACCCGCAAATTCAACTCCAATTGCTCCACCTGAAGCAGTGGAGGGAAAAGTTAGAGTTTTTGATGAAGGTGCCCAAACTTGGAGTCAAATTGATAATCTGCGTGGAATTTACTATTCTGTTCTTGATGCTACATGTGGATCAGCTGTTGTTGTATCAAGTCCATGGGGACCAGTTCCTACAGGAGTAACCACATTTTCTCCACCTGTAGTATTACGTCAAACTGCTCTATCATGGGATACAGCAGCTGGTGGTGCTGACGCAGGAATAGGAATTACTAACGCATGGAGTTTAGTTTCAACTGCAGCTACTTTAACTGCATCACAAAAACTTGAAAAAGTTGGTCTTTCAACTGAAGAACTAAAAGAACTTTTAGGTTTATAATACTCTTGACATAATGCTCCCAGTGATATATACTGATAGTACTTTACAAGTTGTTGATGAACAGTCCAACTGATGACAACGAACTCGTTGATCGTGTAATCATAGATCTATGTGCTAAGTCTTTTAAATTACTTGGCAACGGATGTGATGAAAATCTAATACAATGTGAAACCACCGATGAATTCATGGGTGTATTAAAAGTCTGTAAGGAATACATAGTTCCAAGCAGAATTGAATATGCAGATCTATCATTAAAATAATCAAATGCAAATTATAACCTCTGAAGAATTTGAGAATCCTCAAACAAAGTATGAAATGATCAGTAGGGCAAAAGATGGTGAACTTATTGGAATTTTAGATGCTGATGGAAAAGCATCTGTATTGAAACAAGCCGAAACCGAAGAGGAGTGGTTTGAAATGCAAACACATTCAGACCTTTAATAGTGGTTTTGTACTACATCATGAAAGTAGGGTAACTTCTACTACCATAAATAAAACATAGAAATCTCATGGTCGTGTACGACAATGCCACTTAATAAATTAGATAATTTTATCAAGAACACAGACGGAAGGACACTTTATGTCAATCCGAATGATCTTGAAGCCACCGATAGTATAGAAAACCAAGGAAATTCTCTTGCTAAACCTTTTAAAACGATTCAAAGGGCATTAATAGAGTCTGCCAGATTTTCATATCTTAAGGGAAACAATAACGATAAAATCGAACAAACTACAATTTTGCTTTTTCCAGGCGAGCACGTTGTAGATAATAGACCTGGTTTTGCTATCTTTAATGATGCAAGTTTAGGTGTAAGAGTTACCTCTCCATCTGGTACAAACTCTCCACCTTCTGAAGAAATTGCTTTAAATTTAGATTCAAATTTTGATTTGAATCAAGTAGATAATCAATTATATAAGTTTAATAGTGTAAATGGTGGTGTAATTGTTCCTCGTGGTACATCACTTGTTGGATTAGATTTAAGAAAGACAAAGATAAGACCAAAATATGTACCTAACCCAACTGATAGTAATGCTCCAGGAAGTGCCATATTCAGAATCACTGGTACATCATATTTCTGGCAGTTTTCAATATTTGATGGAAATGAATTAGGTACTGTATATACAGACCCAGTTGATTTCTCAACAACTAATCGTTCAAAACCAAGTTTCTCTCACCATAAATTAACTTGTTTTGAATATGCTGATGGTGTTAACAAGGTATCTGGTTATGATTTAACTGACCTTGATATGTTCTATAGTAAACTATCAAACGCATTCAGTTCTATAAGAAATATACCAGAAAAATATCCTGATGATCCAGATGCTTTCGCGAAGCAAAGACCAGAGTGGGAAATTGTAGGTGCATTTGCTGCGGATCCATTATCAATTGCAAGAATTGAATCTGGTAGTGGTGGAACAGCAGGACCAGTTATAACAGTTACTACTGTATTGGATCATGGATTTAATGAAGGCACTCCAATTAAGATTGATGGTGTTGGAGTTCCAGACAACGTAAACGATTATAATATATCCACAAAAGTACAAAGTATAGTTAATAGTAAAACTTTTACATATCTTTTACCTTATGTTCAACCAAACTTACTAACTGTACCTGATGTTAGTGGTGCAGTAGTGACAATTGAAACTGATACAGTTTCTGGTGCTTCTCCTTACATATTCAACATATCATTGAGATCTGTATTTGGTATGCAGGGTATGCATGCGGATGGATCAAAAGCATCTGGTTTCCGTTCAATGGTTGTTGCCCAGTTTACTGGTATATCTTTACAAAAAGATGATCGTGCATTTGTAAAATATAATCCTGCCACAAGAGCTTATGAAGGTAGATCTATAAGTAAAAAGACAGGAGCAGAATTATCTTCTGGATCATCTTCATTAGATAAGGCAAAAGTATATCATTTAGATTCTGACGCAGTTTACAGACAAGGATTTGATACTACACATATCAAGATCAGTAATGATTCTGTTATGCAAATTGTGTCTGTATTTGCGATTGGATTCAATAAGCATTTTGAAACCTTAAGTGGTGGAGATGCTTCTATTACTAACTCTAACTCTAACTTTGGACAGTTCTCTCTTGCTTCAGATGGATTTAGAAAAGCTGCGTTTGATAAAGATAATAGATCTTACATAACATCTATTATTACACCAAGATCAATTAATGAATCAGAAACAAATGTTGATTGGCAATCATTAGATGTTGGTCTTACAACAGCAGTTGGTATCTCTAGTCAATTATATCTCTTTGGATTTAATAACTTTGACGATGCTCCTCCAGTATTAACACAAGGTTATAGAGTAGGTGCGAAAAGAGATGACACCCTTTCTGTTAATTTAGGTGCAGGTATTGGTACATTTACCTCTGACATCTGCATGGTAGATAATATTGTCAGTAGTGGAACAACTTCTCTTGGAATTAATGTAGCATATAAAGAGTTCCCTGTAATATCGGGACCTGTAGAAAATATATTCAATATCGGTACACACAATATTTTAACTGGAGAAAGTGTTGTTATTCAGAGTAGCGATGGAGATCTTCCAGAAAATATAGTTGCTAATAGACTTTATTATGCAATTAGAGAAAGTTCTACTACAATTAAATTAGCATCATCTAAGGCAGCTGCCGATAGCGATTCAGCAGTCTCAATATTTGGTGGAAGTAATTTAAAGATAATCAGTAGAGTTTCTGACAAGAGTGCAGGAGATGTTGGACATCCAGTTCAGTTTGACTCTAACGTTGGTAACTGGTATATTCATACCACACATCCAAATGATATTTACAGTGCATTAAATACAAACGGAGTTTCTCTTCTTACTCAAACAACTGATAATAGTTTCATAGTAAGAACTGATGATTCTAGAAGTTTAGATGAAAAATTATACAAAGTTAGAATAGTTGTTCCAAAAGACGCTGAAAATGCTAAAGAACCTGCTGAAACTTTTATTATTCAAGAATCAAGTTCTACTGGATTTAGAAATGATGCAGATCCAACAAGGGTAAGTATTGGTGCTACAGACCATGACTTTGATAGAAATCCAAGATTCATTAGTACATGTATCGCAGGAAGTGCAGGTGTTGTAACTGTAACTTCAGAAGTACCACATGATTTAAGCACAGGTAATTTAGTTAACGTTGTAAACGTAAGAAGCACAAACAATACTGGGGGTGCATCTAATTTAGGATACAACGGAAGATTTGCAGTAACAGGTATTGTAAATGATCATACATTTACATATTCAACTACCGACGTTGATAATATTATCCACACACCAGGTGTATTTACTAGCGATACTTCAGTAAGAAATTTAGATCTACCAAGATTTGAGAAAAATGATTCTAAGAGAAATTATTATGTATATCGTTCTGAAGTAATTGCAGATTACATCAAGGATGTACAGGATGGTGTTTATCATGGTTACGTTTTAAATGCGAACAATGCAATATCTGAAGAATTTACTGATTTCAAATACAGTCAAAATGTTACTAACCTCTATCCAGAACTGGATAAAGACAATGTAAATGATAATCCTGGTCCTACAAAATCTTTTGCAAAGAGAGCACCTATTGGAGAAGTTGTATCAAATGACCTTACAAAAAGTTTAACAAGAGAAACTTTAGATTCATTTATAGAAGAGTTTAAATTTGGTAAATTAATAACTGGTGTTACAACAGTATTTACTAGTGTAAATGCAGGAATTGCAACAGTTACACTTGATAGAGAGCATGGATTCGCAGGTGTAAACACATATAGCACATTTGCAGGTGGTAGTGGTTACAATGAAGGAGTTCATTATAATGTTAAACTACTTAATGACGGAACTACAACTTGGGATGGTGCAACCGCAAAAGTTACAGTCGGAACTGGTGGAACAATAACAGATGTAAGTTTCATCTCTAGAGGATCTGGATATACTGATGCCGAAAAATTAGACTTTGATACTTCAGTTTTAGGTTCTGGTACAGGTGCAGGAGTTACAATATCTTCTTCTGGTATCTCTACAAATATAGGAGATGCGGTTCAGATAACAGGAATAGGAACTACTGGAGAAGGATATTATAAGATTGCTTCAATACCTTCTAAGAATCAAGTTTCAATTGCTATAACTTCAGGAGATATAGAGATTCATTCAGGACAATACCTATTGAATCTAGGACCTTCTGTTCATGTAAACACGATTGCAGGACCAGTTTTAGGTATTACTACCTTTACCACTGATTTTGCACATGGTTTAACTGCAGGATCTAAAGTTGAATTTAAAGATTCAAGCAATAATAAATTAGGAGTCTTTGTTGTTAACGAAAAAGTTGGTGTTACCACATTTACAGTTAAGACATCTAATGCTCTATCATCTAGTTCTTACATATTACCTCATGGTGTTGATTCAAATAATGCTCCTTCTGATGCTGTAACTGAGAATCTAGGTACAAGAGGTACACCTTCTTATGATAATGATAAATTCTTCTTACATGTTCCAATTACAGATGGAGATGTAGTAGCTGTTACTGATTCTACTCTTTGTGGTATTGCAACCTTAAATCAATTCCCTGTTGGATCATACATTCAGATTGATAATGAGATAATGAGGATTTCTAATTCCTCATTCAGTGGAACTAATAATAATGAATTAAATGTTATTCGTGGTGTGTTTGGAACTCCAAAAGAATCCCATGCAACAGGATCAATCGCTAAGAAGATAAGACCAAGAGCGATTGAACTTAGAAGACCATCTATCATTCGTGCTTCTGCCCACACATTTGAATATCTTGGTTTTGGTCCAGGTAACTATTCCACAGGTTTACCTCAAGTACAAGTAAGAACTTTAACAGATGTAGAGTCCTTCTTAGCACAGTCTCAGAAGAAAGCTGCGGGTGTTGTTGTTTATACTGGTATGAACAGCGAAGGAGACTTCTTTATTGGTAATAAGAAATCCAGTTCTGCAACTGGACAAGAAAGAACATTTGATGTTCCATCTCCTACTGTAACAGGACAGGAAGTTGGTAGATTAAGTGTTGTATTTGATGAAGTATTAATCAAAGAAAGATTAAGAGTTGAAGGTGGTAAGTCTGGAACAGTATTATCTCAGTTTGATGGTCCTGTAACATTCAACAAAGAAGTTAGACTTAGAAATACAGGAACAATTACTGGAGTCCTTAAATTAGATGATACTACACCATCAACAAGTAGAACTACTGGTGCTCTTGTTGTTGCAGGTGGCATGGGCATATCTGGTAAGGCAACATTTGGTGATGAAATTATTGTTGACTCAGGTATCATTCCTGATGTTGATAAAGGAGCATACATTGGTAAAGAAGATCAAGCATTTGAAGAAGCATACATTGATGGAATCAGACTTGGTGTTGGTAGCACAACAACTATTGATACCAGAGGTGGAGATCTTGTTATCAGTGCTGCGATTGGAAGTAGTGTTTCAATCAGTACAGTTACAACAATCACATCAGATCTGAATGTAGAGGGAGACATTACTGCCTTCTATACTTCTGACCGTAGATTGAAGGATAACATTACTCCTATTGATGATCCTCTTGATAAAGTTATATCAATCAGTGGTAATACATATGATTGGAATAATGAATCTGGAAAAGAAGGTAAGGATGTTGGTGTAATTGCTCAAGAGATCGAACAGGTTCTACCCGAAGCAGTTACAACCCGTAAGAATGGTTATCTTGCTGTTGATTATGATAAAGTTGTTCCTCTACTTGTAGAAGCAATTAAGGAACTAAGTGGTAAAGTTGATAAATTAGAGAAAGACTTGAAAGACCACGAGTGTTGCAATAAATGCCATCATTGTAATGATCACAACAACCCTAAATAACTAAAAAGTGTAAGTAGATGCCTAATTATAAGAAGTCGTTTAATTTTCGTAATGGTGTCCAAGTTGATGACGACAATTTCATCGTAAATCCTAATGGTCTGGTTGGAATCGGTACATCGGTTCCGACAGAGTTTTTAGATGTCAGGGGAACTGCGAAAGTTGTCGGAGTAGCAACGATAAAAAATACGTTTATTGAAGAAGGTGCTATAGTTTCGGGAGTCGCAACTATAGGGCAAGTTGAGGTTGGTATAACATCCATACTGCCATCAGGTATTGTTACTGCAACTTCCCCATCAGGAGTTGTTACTTATTTTGGAGATGGTGGTAGGTTAATAAATTTACCTACATCTCAATGGATTGATGTAAATCCAGGTTTAGGTTTCTCAAGCATATATTCTGCAGGGTATGTTGGTATCGCAACTGAACTTCCATACAATGCACTTCAAATAGGTGGAACAGCAGATGATGAAGATTCACCAGGTGTTGGTATAAATTCGACAGGAGATATTAAGGCAACAGGTATAATAACAACAAGACAACTTTCATTTGAAGGTCCTAATTCAGGAATAGTTGGTGTTACATCTATCATTGATAGCACAGCATTACCACTTTTGAGAGTATCTCAACTACAATCTGGTGTTGATGCTTTACAAGTTGATGGAGATATTAGTGCCAATGGAAGAATTGTTGGTACAGCTGTAAGTAATGTAATACCATTCTTATATGCTAATTATAGTGATTTACCTTCACCTGTAACATATCATGGTGCATTTGCTCATGTTCATGCAAGCGGAAAAGCATATTATGCTCATGCAGGTGCATGGTTTGAGTTAGTTAACAAAGAGGCAGATGCAAGAATTGGAACAGGAACAGAAGGATTTAATCTTGGATCTGGTAATGTAGTTGTTTTAAATGCATCCGAAATAAAATCAGGTTTCTCAACAATAGGGGTAAGCACAGTAACTGATGTATTCCATGTTGGAACTGGTGGAACTATTCTTGCTAACAATGGACAATTTATTGGTATAGGAACTGTTCTTCCTACTTCTGATCTTCAGATTCGCAAACCAAGTGGTGTTGCAAAGATAGAAGTAGTTTCTGATGGAGACAATGCTGTAATTTCTGTTGGACAATCAGTTGGTGTTGGTGCTAGCTCTGCAGCAATGAAGTTTGGTGTTGCTGAAAAAACACTTGATATTGTTAATAACGACACAGGAGATTTTAACTTAGTTATTCATGGAGGTCCTGCAGGAGTATCAACAGGTAACTTTAACTTTGTTAATGGACAATCTAATGGAGATTTGATGACCCTAACCTATCAAGGTAATTTAGGTTTAGGTGTTGCAATCCCAGAACATAAGTTACATGTGGTTGGTACATCAACTGTTACAGGTAACTCATTTGTTGGTGGAAACTTCAAGATAGGTGGATCAATTGATGCAGGAACATTTAATCTACCAAATGTTATTCCTTCTAAGATTAACAACGCAGGAGTTAATACTTTCGGAAAAGTATATGTAAACTCTAGTATTGGTGCAGGAACTAGCATTGGAATTGGAACTGCTGAACCTCAAGTTAGTTTTGATGCAACTGCTAAAACAGGATTAATTGGAAGACTTGGAATTAATACAAGTAATGAATATACAAGCAACCCTGTTAGTGGTGCTTTGGTAGTTGGTGGACAAGCAAACTTTGGTGCTGTTGGTGTAGGAACAACCTCTATTGCATACCTATTCAATGAACAGTTTACACCTATATTCTCTTGCTTCAAACCTGCAGCTTTCTATAACTCTCAAGTTAGAGTCTTTAACGCAGGGTTACTATGCGACGAAAATAGTTTACTAGGTGTTGGTACACACGAACCTTTAGCTGCTGTTGACTTCGCTAAAGCAGGAAGTGGAGGTGGCATAGGTGTCAGTTCTTCCAGAGCAATGAGAACTCCTCATTCAACAAATGCTCAAAGAGTTGGTGTCATAACTCAAACTGGATCTATAATTTATAATACAGATGCAGGGGAACATCAAGCATATTGTGATGATGAATGGGTAGGATTTGCTAATCAAACAGGAATTGTAACTGCTGCAAATGGATTCACAAGTGGAACTGGAACACCTGTTCAAATAAGTGTGGTGGGATCTACATTAACATTTACAGTTGCAGGTATTGGAAGCACAAGTTTGACTTTATCTTGATCTAATTTATGAAAAAAATTGTTATTGTTGGGTCTGGTTCATCTGGACTAATGGCTGCTGCTATGTTCAAAAGATTCTACGCAGGTAGAATAAAGGTAGAGATATATTACGACAGTAAGAAAAAAAATATAGGTGTTGGAGAAAGCACAACACCTGCATTTGTAGATTTTCTTAAAAGGTTTTTAAAAGTTGAAATTGGTGATTTCATTAAAGATACTGGAAGCACTGTAAAGTTAGGAATAAATTTCAAGAATTGGACAGGAAGTAAAGAATATTTTCACGGATTTAATGCGTGTAACATAGAGGGTACAGGAGTTGATTATCCAGAATCTTTATATTCAATTCCAAATGGCACTTACAATGGGGGAACTTTACACCATAAACCAACAACAACAGTTCCTAGTCATGATTTTTACTATGATCATGCTTTTCATATAGACACACAGATCGTAACACAATATATTTTAGATGATATTGAAGATGAGATAGATCGTATTGATGATGTGGTGGAGAAAGTAAATTCAGATGGTAAAAGTATACAAAGTATTATATTTAAAAACAGTGGAGAGGTAACTGCTGATTTTTATGTTGATGCTTCTGGATTCAATAGTATTTTATTTAAACATTTAAACCCTGATTGGGTTGATATCACAGGTGATCTTCCATTAGATAGAGCAATCCCACAACAAATACCTCATAAACTTGTAGAAATACCTTCATATACACAGGCAGAGGCAACAAAAGATGGTTGGACTTGGCAGATTCCATTAAAGAAAAGATATGGAACTGGTTATGTATATTCATCTAAGTTTACTACTGATGAAGAAGCAAAGAAAAATTATAATGAGTGGTTAAAAAAGAATCATGGTGTTGAATTGAATGAAGATCCTAGAGTAATTCATTACAAACCAGGATACTACAAGAAAAATTGGATAGGAAATTGTTTATCTGTTGGTCTTGCGAGTGGATTTATTGAACCATTAGAATCTACAGGACTTCATATAGTTTATAATCAATTGCAATTCTTTATACAAAATAATACTACTCTTAAGTTTTTAGATTTTGATAAGATTAATTATAATAATTTCAATGAAAAAAGTTATGTAGATATTTTTAATTTTATTTGTCTACACTATGCTACAAACAGGGTAGATTCTCCTTTCTGGAAGTATATGACTGACAACAAAACTGATTGGATGAAAGCATACGAAGAAAAATGTTCTATTGAATTTATACCATCTGGAGTTTCAGATAAAGATTCTCAATGGCATGTTGATAGTTTCATACAAGTTAGTAATGGTTTAGAAATGATAAATGTAGATTCTGTGAATAAATTTGTAAATAATTTACCAAAAGCAAAAGCAATTTTAGAGGAGTGTAAGTCAACCCATCAGTTACAGGAACGTGTTAAAAATAAGGGTAGATCTGTACCTCATAGATCTGTTTTAAATGGTTCAGTCATAGTTAAAAAGAAAGTTTGGGGATAAATATAAATAATAAAAAAGATAGTGTATAAATGTCTGTATCAATATCAAAGGCAGGACCATTTTTTGCTTCAGGACCTATAACTTTTAGTGAGTTAAGGAGAACTTTTAGAGCACAGTCTCGTAAAACTACTGCTAGTGGGTCTGAAACTTTTGCTTCCGATGTTGCTCCTATTAGTATGTCAGAGTTGAAGAGAGATACAAATCCCACTAGTGCAAACCCAATAGTTCCAGATGCTACAGAAAATTCTTCAATAGGTTCTGTTAGCGATGTTACTTTGTCTCAATTTAGAAATAGTATAAAATTTTATTATATTCAACAAACTGGATCTGATATCTATTTTGATATTGATGCATTAACTTGGAACAATAATCTATCAAAAACTATAAACAAAACAATGTTTATAGATGGAAGTATAGGTTCTGATAATGCACTTTCTGCTGCAGCTGCATTTGAACAGTCTCCTGCATATAATATTTTATTTGATGTTTCTGGAACTATCAAGGGTGGTCCAGGATTGGGTGGTGGAAAACCTGGTAATGTATCAATTACTGGACAGACTGGTGGAACTGCACTTTCGATTATTTCAACTGGTGGAGAAAATTTAGTTGTAAATATAAGATCTTCCGCAAGAATTTATGGTGGAGGTGGTGGAGGAGAGAAAGGTGCTACTGGAGCTCAAGGTGCTACTGGATTATGCCAAGACTTTGAAACTGTTCGGGACTGTAATAGTTGCCCTGATTGCCCAGAGGGATGGACATCAACAAGTGGTTGTTACTCTGGAGGAGAGTGTAGTAGACGAAGAGCTTGTAACTGGTGGGGAAGTTGTTGGTTTATCACGACTGGTTGGTGGAGATTTGATGACTGTCTTAATGAATATGAGGTAGCTGGTGGACTCGGTGGAGAAGGTGGCGATGGTGGTACTGGAAGAGGATTTGGAAATGAGTCTGGTGCATTACAAGGAGATAACGGTGGATCACCTGATCCTGATAATGGTTGTAACTCTACTCAAGGACAACCAGGAGAAGTAGGTGGAGCTGGTGGAGAGTGGGCACTAGCAGGTGGTGATACTAACGCTTCTGGTACGGGCGGATTAGCAGGAAAAGCAATTGCAGGAACAAGTTATTCTGTAATAGGATCTATTAGTTCTACTACAATTAAGGGGGATTATCCTGCCACAACTTGACAATATATAATATTATGGAACCGACTGAACCATCATTTGTTGAAAAAACGAAGAATTTTGCAAATTTTTCATGGGATATAATGAATTATCTCAGAAAGAATGGAGCTGATGCTTTAGTTGTATCTAATGAAACTTATGAGATTAGACATGAGATTTGTAAATCATGCGAAATGTGGATAAAGAAAAAAGATATGTGTGCAGAATGTGGATGTTTTATACCTGCCAAGGCTAGAGTTGTATTAGAGTCTTGCCCATTAGATAAATGGTCTCAAGATAGGGATGGGTGGGAAGATGCACTCAAAAAAATTTCTGATAAGATAGACGAAGACAGTTGAGATAGTGGCACAGGCATTTGCAAATTGAGGTTACGTTTGCTATAATAAGTGTAACGAAACAGATTTAATGCAATTACGTCCACATCAAATTGATTCTTTGGTTGCTATGCAGTCCAACACTAAGGGACAAGTTATTGTTCCTACTGGTGGTGGTAAAACAATGTGCATGATTGAAGATGCGATTTTTCAGTTTCGTACTTCTCCAAAGACCATTGTGGTAGTTGCACCTCGCATATTACTTGCAAAGCAGTTATGCTCAGAGTTTCGCGAAATGATTGACATTCATCCTGATGATGTAATGCATGTTCACAGTGGCGATCTAACGGGTAAGAGTTTGTATTTCTGCAGTACTCAAGTAAATGATATCAAGTTATTTACTTTTGCAAAGAAGAGAAATACTCTTATCTTTACTACATATCATTCATTACATAAGATCGTAGAGAGTGGCATCAATGTGGATACAATCTACTTTGATGAAGCACACAATGGAGTTCAGAAGAACTTTGTTGAAGCAGTAGAATACTTTTCAATGTATTCTGCAAGAGCATACTTCTTTACTGCTACACCAAAGCATTCTCTTACACCTCTTAAAGTTGGCATGAATGATGCTGATATCTTTGGTAATGTTATTTGCCAAGTACCTGCACCTAAATTAGTAGAGGAAGGACATATCTTACCACCAAAGGTTGCAGTATACAAGACAAGAATACTAGAGAAGGATGAGTTAGTTGTAGATGCTGATTGCGATCAAATGATCAATGCTCTTGATAACATTCAGAAGGACAAAGTATTGATATGTGCTAAGTCTACAAAACAGATTACTAACTTGATATCTCAAACTCCATTTGTCTGCGACTTACAAATGCGTGGATACAACTGGATGTTTATTACTGCTAAGACAGGTGCTTTTATCAATGGTAAAAAGGTTAGCAGAGAAGAGTTCTTCAGAACACTTAATGAGTGGGGTGTAGATGGTACAAAGTTTGTTGTATTACATCATAGCATCCTCTCAGAGGGTATCAATGTAAAAGGTCTTGAGGCAGTATTGTTTATGAGATCTATGGACTACATTGGTATTAGTCAGACTATTGGTAGAGTAATTCGTAAGGGTGCAGAGAACAAGGTTTATGGTCTTGTATGTGTTCCAGTTTACTCTAAAGTTGGTATTTCAACTGCAAGGAAGGTCGAAGCAGTTGTGGATACTGTATTCAACAAAGGACAAGCAGCTACCTCAGTTATCAGATCATGAAAACAGACACACTATTAAGGATATACAAAGTGGTTAGGGTAAAACCTAAACCCAAATATCCACCAGTTCGCAAACATTACAACATTCATAGTTACGGATGAGAGACACAATTTTATACGGAGATTGTCGAGAGACACTCAAACAATTTGATGAACAGGCAAGGGTGTGTGTAACATCCCCACCTTACTATGGTTTACGTGATTACGGAACTGCTACTTGGATAGGTGGAGATCCTAATTGCGATCATAGAAAAAAGGGTAAGCAAGGTTCAAATTGTATTACTGGTCATAAAAATGCCGACATCATGGGTGGTGTTGGAGATTACATATACAAAACAGTGTGCCCTAAGTGTGGTGCAGTAAGACAAGATGATCAAATCGGATTGGAAGAGACTCCAGAAGAGTACATTGATCAATTAGTAAACGTATTTAAGGAGGTTCGCAATGTGCTTACAGATGATGGAACTTGTTGGGTTAATCTTGGGGATAGTTACTATAATTACAGACCTGGAAGAGGACAAGGATTGGTTAAGCAAAGTGTCTCTGCTACAAAACAAGACCTACCAGATGTGTGTCCTCGCAGAGGAAATAGACTCGAAGGACTTAAAGAAAAAGATCTTATTGGAATCCCATGGATGTTCGCATTCGCAATGCGAGCAGACGGATGGTATCTAAGACAAGATATCATATGGCACAAACCTAATCCCATGCCCGAATCTGTACGCGACAGGTGTACAAAAGCACATGAGTACATTTTTTTATTCAGTAAAAATAGGAAGTATCATTATGACAACGAAGCAATCAAAGAACCCGCAAAAGATTGGGGCACTAGGAATCGCACTCAAGGCAAGTATCATAATCCTGGCACTGGTTTATCCCCTCACACAGGGTTAACTAAAAGTTATGCTACAAAAAATAAAAGATCTGTCTGGTCGGTAACAAATAAACCATACAAAGGTGCACACTTTGCTGTATTTCCACCTGAGTTAATCGAACCATGTATCAAAGCAGGAAGCGAGAAGGGAGACATAATTTTAGATCCTTTCATGGGATCAGGTACTACTGGAATGGTAGCAAAACAATTAGGTAGAGATTACATAGGTTGCGAACTTAATGAAGAGTATGGTAAACTAATACAACAACGTGTGACAGATTACAAAGTGTCCATTATGGACATTGTTGGATGAACACTCTGTTATAATGAATATATAATTAAAAGGAAACTTCTATGAAAATCAAAGTACAACTAATAGTAGCAGGAAAACTTTTTGATGAAGTAGTTAATGCTGCAAACTATGCTGACGCACAACAGGTTGCTCTTGCAAGAAACCCAAATGCAACTATTGTTTC
>CEWG01105226.1_pt1 | contig 20638 bp, 17 predicted proteins | sample 361411 | NCBI WGS metagenome assembly CEWG01 (sample SAMEA2622173, study PRJEB7988) | marine metagenome | biome: marine biome (ENVO:00000447); feature: surface water layer (ENVO:00002042); material: "saline water (ENVO:00002010), including plankton (ENVO:xxxxxxxx)" | depth 5 m | reverse complement strand
CGCGGAAATCCCCTGAAACGCCTTCATCCGCGCACACGATTCGGACGCTTGGCATTTGCTCAATCATCGCTCTCGCCATGGCTTCAGCGTGGGGCAACACATCGTCTTCCACTTTCACGAGAAGGACATCCCCTTGAACCTCGTAAGACGAAGGCCAAAACGAATCAGGTAACTTTTGCAAGTCGCTTGGAAGGCGTTCCCTCCAATGCTTTGGACTCTGTGCTTTTGGGGGGACATCAATCGTCGTCAATCCCTCCCAACAAGGGTCCTCATCAAGTGGTGCGTCTTCGTTGAGTGGCACGCCGCGTCGGCCATCACTCAACGGAAGAACGCCAGTGTCTCCAAGCCACCCGTTCGCTTTGCAACGCTCCAACCAAACCTGTGTTTGGTCCCTCGGCACGCTCAAATGACGCATGGCCCTCGCCCTGTCCAAGCGCTTCGGGGGTTTGAGTATGGCGGCAGCAGATTCCAAATCCGGCGAACTCCCTGAGAAAGGCCTGCTGTTGATCGGCATGGGGATGGGGTCGCTTGAAGGGATGACTTTGGAGGCTCAGGCAGCTGCCGGAGCGGCCAATCATCGACGATATGAGGCCTACACGGCACTGTGGCCTGATGACGAATTGAAGCGACTTGAAGAAAAAGTAGGGCCCATTCAGCGCGTGATGCGCCCTGAAGTTGAAGAGCCAGATGAGTTATTTTCACTTGCGAAACAATCCCTCGTTGCTTTGCTTGTTGTAGGCGATCCACTCCAAGCCACCACCCATGTAGACCTGCAGTTGCGCGCCATGGATGCGGGCATCGATTGTACGGTCATTCATGGCATCTCCATCACCACGGTGGTCACCGGGGCCATCGGCCTTTCAAACTACAAATTTGGTCGACAAACGACCTTAACCTATCCCTATGGAAATTGGATTGCAACCTCTCCGTTGGAAATCTTGGCCTTCAACCGGGAACAGAATCTTCACACCCTCGCTTTGTTGGATCTCGACCCCACAGGTCTTGGTACGGGCGATCAGCGACCTATGCGCCCGAAGGACGCCGTTGAATCCATGCGCCTCATGTGGGAAAAACTTCAGAACACCAGAGAGGACACCTACGTTGAAGAAAACGGGGAAAAGGCGTCACGACACATGGTCACTGACACCTACCTTCAGCAATCTTTTGACAGCGTCCCCGTTGTCTTGTGTTCGGATATGGGGACAGCGAACCAATCAATCGTGACAACCACCCTTGGGAACCTCGCGAGGGAAGAAGGCGGACGCCTGAACTGCCTCGTTTTCCCAGCAAGCACGGGTGAGATTGAAGAGAAGGCGATGCTTCGTTGGAAAAAGGAGTGAGGGCTGTGTTCGGACTTTCGGATGAAATAGTGCTCCTTCTCTCCTTCTTGCTGTTCATGGGGTTCTTCGCTGGCGTTGGCCTCGCCTCAATGCGCGTCAAGCAGGACACAACGGACGACTACTTGGTCGCAGGCCGAGGCATGCATCCAGCACTGGCAGCCCTCAGTGCTGTCAGCACATGGAATTCCGGCTACATGTTCATCGGTTTTATTGGCTTTATTTTCCTCCAAGGATACTCAGGGATATGGATTGGTGTCGTCTCAACGTTGGGCCAAGCCGTTGCATGGATTTGGCTTTACAAATTCATCCAAAAGGAAGGGAACGAGCGGGGGGTTCGTTCACTCTCTTCACTCGTTTCGAAAACCCGAGGGGCACCTGAAGCGAAATTAGCGGGCATCCTCTCAGTGGTGTTCCTTGCCATCTACGCCGCCGCGCAACTTGTGGCCGGTGGCGTTGCTCTCCGCGCCATGCTCGGCTGGTCGGAAGTGGTGGGCATTCTCATCGGCTTTGTGCTGGTGGTAGCATACTGCTACGCTGGTGGCATCCGCGCTTCGATTTGGACAGACGCTGCACAATCGTGCGTCATGATTGTCGGGTCAAGCATTCTGTGTTATGTCGCTGTCACCGAAGTAGGTGGGTTTTCCGGGCTTCATGATTCACTCAAAGCGGTGGACCCCGGGATGGTGAACCTTCTTCCAGCGGACCTCACCTTTGGCATCACGTTGTGGATTGGCGCATTTTTCCTGGGTGGTCTGGGCGTAGCGGGCCAGCCGCAGGTGGTTTCTCGCGTGATGACACTCAAGGACGATAAAGACCGCAAAGAAGCCGCCATCTGGTTCTTCGTTTGGCAAACACCGTTCATCGTCTTGATGTTCATCATCGGATTGGCGTGTCGCGCTATTTTCCTTGATTTGGATGCCTCACAAGCGCAGGATGGTTTACCTCTGTTAGCCATGGAGGTGCTCAACCCCTTCCTTGCAGGCGTGATTCTCGCCTCCATTTTTGCGGCCACCATGTCAACAGCTGACAGCCAAGTGCTGGCCTGCACGGCTGCCATCACGGACGACGTGAAACCCGAATGGAGTCAAGAGCACAAGACAACAAAACTTGTGACCATGGTGATTGCCATCTTCGTCACCGTTATCGCCCTCGTGGGACAACAGTTCCCCGGCTTCGGAGATTCGGTCTTTGCCCTCGTGGTGCTCGCCGTGTATGGTTTGGGTGGCATCTTCGTGCCGCTTTTGCTCATTCGCATGATGGGGTACGAGCCTGACACCGAACACACGATTTGGATGATGATCGCTGCTCTGAGCGCCGTGATTGTCTGGAGTCTAAGCCCGTGGGGTGAAGACATCTTCCCGTCTATACCCGCCATGAGTTCTGCCTTTGCTACGCACTTCATTTTGTGCTGGAGGCGGTCGGATTCCAACCCCGAACCTTTCGGGCGGTACAGCCTACCTACGCAACGCATCACTACCATTGGTGCCGTCGTCGTTCTGGTGCTCTTTGGAGCCTTGGAAGGCACATACTACGCCATGGCGCCAGATGCCACCGAGGTGTCCGGAAACAAGCCCTATCAATTGAGCTACACCGTGAGTGAATGGACCCAGTCGGAGACCCTGAGCCTCGATGACGGGGGCACGCAAACCTTCAGTGTCACCTTTGATGAGTCCACGACCGCTGTTCTTGCAGCGACGCTTACCATCGCATACAGTGACACGGGAGAGACAGGTACGGCGGCATGCGATGATGTCATCACAAATCCAGACTATACCGCACTGGCGGGTCCTTTTTCTGAGAGCGATGATGCGGAACGAAGCACCAATGGATGTGACACCATCACGGAGGTTGGGAGCATCGTTCCAAACGCTGAATTGCAGAACTATGCGACGAGTGCAGGCGATTACACCCTCAACGGTACAGAAGATGAACTCATCACCGTCCTCAACATGCTTGGGAAATCGCCCGAAATGATGGGGACGTTGAGCATGGACGTCACCCTCGAGGCAAACAATGGGAATATCTTTGGTGGAGATTCGAGTGAAACCGTTACCGTAACGCTTTCGCTGCTCGTGTTCCAGCCAAGCGGCATGACTCCACTTACAGCGTGAAGTTCATTCCCTGTTCGCCAACAGCCCAACCCATGTCAATGACGGCTTGATGCTCGGCTGAAGAGACATCATGGAGAGGATTTGTGTGATTAAGGTGGATAAACACGATTTCAGGATCGCCATCCACACGGGGACCTAACCGTTCGAGGGTTTCGCTGACGGTTGGATGAGGAACCTCTTCCTGCCTTCGACCTTGGAGTTCGTTGGTGTTCCAAAATGTTCCATCGACCAGAGCGACATCAACCCGAAGAGAGGTTAGCCAGCTGCGAATGGTAGAGGCTTGATGGAGGTTGAGCGTGTCGTCCCACCGGTCATGGTCTGGGAGAAAAAGAACAGCACGATTCGGGCCACGGACAATGAATGCATGCATGTCGGAGAGTTCTGCTCGGTGAGGAACTTCGACGGGCTCAAGACTCACTTCTGGAGAAAGAGAATGGACGTTTCCTGAAATTACAGAATTTGTCGAAAACACACCCTGCTCAACCATCATTGCCCAATGCGGCGTGTCTTGAACAAGCGAGAGCATGGAATTTGAGGCATAAAGCACAAGACCTCGGGCATTCAAAGTCTCCCGTCCGAAAAGTCCCAATCCGTCGACATGACCGAAATGAGCATGGGTCAGGATGACAGATTTGAGGGAAGGGTGCCCCCAAATGCTCAACTGTTCTCCAAGAGCTCGGGACGCTTCAATGAGGTGTCCCTGACCTCTTTCGTCGGTGATGCCAAGACTAACAGGGTGGCGAACATCGTTTGGACCCAGGTTGGCACAACATGTCCGGCGGCAGCCCGGCTGCGGTCGGCCGCCATCTTGGGCGGTTCCGAGGAGCGTCACCGTCGCCATGGGGAGTCCAGCGCGGCCTGCAACATGAGGACTTTCACGCGAAGGTCTCAAACGGCACCACAGAGACGGTTGGGTTGAGGGAACCTTTTGCCAGCACCATCCAAAGTGGAATTTCCCGGTCAAAAAAAGACTCGGGCAAGGATGCGAGGGACAAAACAAGCCAACGAAGCAACGGCAAAAAAACTGGCAAGGGAACTCGGTCAATTCCGAGAAAACCCCCGATCCCACCTCCCTGCAATGGAATTTTCCGGAAAACTGCGATGGGGGCGAACGGACCCTGTTACGAAGACCCTGTCTGAGATTGAAAAAATTATCAAGAAAAAAAACGATCTCAAATGGTTATCAAAGCGAATGATGTCCAAGCGAGGTGACGATGTTGCCAAAGCCTTCGCTGGCTCCCTCCACGCCGCCCATGATGAACAATTCACCATGGTCGGCCAATTCAAATCCGGTTCGTTTGGCTCTGGTTCCTACGTTCGACGTGGCGATGGAAAACCGGGCTATTTGGCTGGAATTCAGAACTATGCCAACCTCACCCTCCGCATGCTCCCTTGGGAGGACCACGCGAAACGAGGGATGCATTTTTTCAGTTGGGAAGGTGGATTTGTCTGCACGGGACCCGACCCAAATCCACCAAAGGCATGGCTGGGAGACGTGTTGAAACGATCCAGGTTTGACCTGCAACACAAGGAAATTGACGGCCGACAGATATGGACGACGGAAGGACTTGACCCTGGTGACGTGAACAGCGGATTGCCGTCAACCACCGGACACGTAACGTTCCGTTTCCACAACGGTTCCGTGGTCGGCCTTGGCTTGGACGCTTTGCAGACCTTTTCCAAGAAGGACAGCCCCTTTGTCCACCATCTGGCCCTGTCAATGCTGCCGCCCTTGCTTCCAACCATCTTGACGATGGACGCTGTGTGGAGGCCGGAGGGGTGGCCTGAAGACCGTGAACTCCCCGAAGCAAGCAGCGAGGGCATTGACAAAGTCATTGACGCATGGCAAGGCTTGACAATGAACGAAGGCATTGTCGCCTCGGCGATAAAGCAGACCGTGATGGAGGGCATTGAGGACGGTGTGCTCATCGGAGAAACCTGGCTCGATGGCGTGGAGACTGACGCCTTGGAAGCGGCTCTCGAAGGGTACAGTGGATCGGCCGAAGAGCGTTTGTTGGCAGCGGAAATTCTACGCTTATCCATCGTTGAACCTCATGAGGATACGATTGGCCTCCGCATTGAATCAAAAGGCAGCCCCGAGCAGCGAGAAGAACGATGTCTCCGAGTCATGCCGTCAGCCGCTTGTGGGGACATTCTTTCTGCTTTCTGGGCGACGCACGGGTGGGAAGCATTGGAAATCCTTGGGTTGGAAGGCGAGGATGCAAGAACCATTTGGGAACAGCAGAGAGATGCTCCCAAACCGTTTGGAAAATTCCTCAAAGGCCTGGATAAAGCCAAGGCGCTTGCCCAGCAAAAAGCACGCTTCCCGCCTTGTGAAGATGCCGGGGTGGCCTCCCAGATGATTCACGATTACATCGTCGCTGGACTCACGCAGGGCATGGGTTCGGTTGAGCGGAAGGCCACGGCACGACACGCAACGCTTGACGAGGCGGCGGCTTCGTGGGCTTGGTTGGTCGCCGTTGGCCGCTCGGGCGGTCAAGAGTGGCATTTCGAAACAAACGCTCGAGACCGAGGCGGTGTCTGGGCCGTACCAACCGGTGTTCTTTGGGGATTAGGAAAGCGACTGCTTGAAGCGGAAGACGCTGATTTAGCCAGCCTCAAAAGCGAATGGAAGGAGACGTTTGAAACGCTCAAAACCACCACCGGGCACTCCTGAAAACGTCCGCCCACGGTTTTAGGCCTTGACGGAAACAAGGCGGTGCTGATGACCATGGACAACCCAAAGAGGACGTGTGTCGCCAACGTCCATGTGAACATTCGAGGGGTTTCTTCTCAGGTCTTCCAACCTTCGTAACGAGAAAGGATGCCCTGTTCTCACAAACAATGTACCGAGTAGCCAAGCAAGAAAAAGCCGATGACATTCCCGTGGATCGACTCAACTACGAAGCAGCAAGCGCTCCTTCAATGTCAGCCCAAAGATCCTCAACGTCTTCGATTCCAATGCTCAAGCGCACGAAACCGGGGACGACACCTGCTTGAACGCGGATGTCTTCTGGCACGAACATGTGGCTCGAGTTGAACGGGCACTCGATGAGGGATTCCACCCCCCCTAGGCTTGTCGCTTCATAGATGAGGGTGAGTTTTCGCATGAACTTCAACGCCGCCTCATCACCGCCTTTGACCACAAAGGCAACCATGCCCGAACCTCGAGGAAGGATGCGCTCAGCGACCTCGTAATCAGGATGGCTTTTGAGTTTGGAATGGTACACTCGCTCAATGGCATCATGGCCCTCAAGACGCGAGGCAAGGGTGAAGGCGTTCTCGCAAATTCGTGGCATTCGCACATCCAGTGTGCGCATGCCGCGCTCAAGCAAATAGCATGAATGGGGGTCGGGGGCTGCACCAAAGTGCACTTTTCGCATGAAAATTTGGGCGATAAGTTCCTTTGAACCGACCACGGCTCCGCCAAGAATATCCGAGTGACCACCAAGGTATTTTGTCGTGGAATGGATGACCAAATCAACACCCATGGTCAAGGGTTTGCATCCCCACGGGGACGCAAAGGTGTTGTCGATGATAAGCATGAGGTTGTGCCGCTTGGCAACTTCAGCCATGGCCTCAATGTCGCAGACTTTCAAAACCGGGTTGGTCAAGGCCTCAATGTAGAGGATTTTCGTGTTCTCTTGAATCGCCGCTTCGTATGAAGCGGGGTCGCGCATGTCGGCCATGGTGGCGGAGATTCCAAACCGAGGCAATTCCTCGGTCAACAAGCCATAGGTGCCACCGTAGATGTCTGCGCTGGCAACAAGGTGGTCGCCCTGGCTTAGCATCGCCATCAAGGTGGTTGAAATGGCGCCCATTCCGGATGAAAATGTCTCAGCGTCTTCGCCGCCTTCCAAGGCAGCTAATTTTTGCGCCACGGCATCGGAATTTACGGTGGAGAGTCGAGCATAGAGCAAGGTGTGTTGTGCCCCCGCAGCCCATCCTGCATACCGCTCGTCGGTCAATTTGTAAGTTGAAGATTGGAAAATAGGGGTGTTCACCGCATCGCCAATGTGTTGGGTTCCACTGTGCACGACGTTGGTTGCAAATCGGGATGGTTTGTTTTTGTCCGCCATGCGCATCTCCGTTCGTCCGAGCGAAACTCGCCCCTTCAAACATTCTACTCTACAGACTGCGACATGGTATGAGGCGCTTCAGAAGGGGATGTTACTTCAACCAGTATGTTTCCTACCAAAAGGACGCAGCCGCCGAATGGAATCCACCACGTCCAGCTGACCAAACCCAAACCAAGTGCGAAGATGGTTGCCCAAACAGGCTCAAAGGCGTAGATGATAGCGGCCTGGACAGGATGCATATGACGCTGAAAAAGATTCAGAGCGACAAGACAGAAAAATGAACCCCCGAAGCCCAAAAGAACCACAGGCAGCAAGACGCCTTCTCGTTGAACAACATCAAGCATCATCCCTGGTGCTTGGTTGGACGAGAGAACAGCCAAGCAGAGCGAACCTACGCCGACCACGATGAAGGACGACAAAGTGATCTCCAACGGATCGAGGGCGGTGGTAAGCTTCTGTGTGTAAATGATGTGAAGCGCAAAGAACAGTGCACAGGCAACCGTCATGACTTCTCCCCAGCCCCAGGTAAGGTGCGGTGGACCTTCGATGAACCCCGCTCCAAGCGTCGCCATGAACACGCCCCAATACAATGTGCGACGAGGGGGGTGTTCACTCATGCGCAACGTCAGCAAGGCCGTCATCACGACGTAAAGCGAGGTCAGGAAGGCCGATGTCGACGGATTAATCTCGTTGAGCGCAATCATCTGACTGACAAATCCAACGAGCATCAAACCGCCTAAAATCGCTCCACCCCTCCATACCTGAAGAGATTTCAATCCAGCCTGAGCTTTTGGAAAAAACACCGCAACGAGCACCATGGCGATAAGGAAGCGCAAGGCCACCAGGTAAGCCACAACTGAAAACGTTCCAAAGGTTTCAATCTCAACCTCGAGCGCGTTGAGCGCTTGCTTCATCCAGATGAAAGTCGCGCCCCAAACCAGCGTGACGCTCAACAGTACCAAAGCCGCTTTACGACGCTGGGGGTGGAACGATGCTTCCAATTCAGCATGGCTCCCTTCCATGGCACCGGGAGCAGCCCACAGATGATGAGGGTGGTGGTGGCTGAGGTTTGTCAAAGCATAGCCTCAAAGAGTGCCCATGTCCCAGTAACTCCATGGGCGACCCACGGACTGGAAGCGAAGTCATGTGGAAACAGCCCATTGATTCTGGAGCCCCACCAGCCGATGGAGCACAGTTTGACAGCATCGTTGTTGGCGGTGGGCCCGGTGGTTCAGCCGCGGCTGGCTATCTGGCCATGGAAGGAAAACGTGTCTTGCTCATCGAGAAGGAAACGTGGCCGCGCGACAAAATATGCGGGGACGCTGTTGGCGGAAAATCGCTCAGCCACGTCAAGAATCTGGGCGTCAAAGAGACGCTCGAGGCGACACCCCACTTTCGGGTAACCGGCATCGTCTTCTCGTCTCCAAAAGGCCACAATGTTCGTGTCGCTCTTCCCGAAGAAGACGTGCAGCGGTTGGAGGCAGGCTACTCGCTTCCCCGACAACAATTCGATTACTTGCTCTTTGACAATGTGCAAAAGATGGTTCGCGATGCCGGTGGTGCCGTCATCCAAGGCGGCGATGTTCGAAACGTTCTGTACGACGACGGGAACGGCGGAGACGACCCAGGCAAGGGAAGCGGAGAGCAACGGCATGCGAAAGGTGTCGTGGTGCGAATCGGTGGGAGGCGAGGTGAAGTGTTCAATTATTTCGCCCCAAACGTGGTTGGCGCAGCCGGCTACCGATGCCCAGTGGCCAAATCCATGCTCGAGGAGACCTATGAGGAACCTCTGGTGGACCGAGACCACTATTGCGCTGGCTACCGAGAATATTGGCGTGGCGTCAAGGGGTGTGAAGACAACGTCGGCGATATTGAAATCCACTTTGTTGACACCATCATTCCCGGATATTTCTGGCTCTTCCCGGTCGCCGAGGGCGTCGTGAACGTCGGTATTGGCATGGTCATGTCATTGCTCTCTAAGCAGCCCAAGAAACTCAAAGCCCTCCAGGCCGAGGTCATCGCCGAACATCCGCTGTTCAAAGAGAGATTTGCAGAAGCCTCAATGATCGCTGGAACTGGAAAGGGGTGGCAGCTGCCGTTTGGTTCGCCACGCAAAAAAGCCAGCCACCAACCACGCCGTTCGGCGAGCAACGGCATTTACCTGGTCGGGGATGCCGCTTCACTGATCGACCCGTTCAGTGGCGAAGGCGTGGGCAACGCGCTTGTCAGTGGCGAAATGGCCGCCAAGCACATCATGCAAGGGAAGACCCCCGAAGACTACCAAGAAGCGCTTTGGAAGGCCCTTGGCCCGGAATTGACCAACTCCTACAGAATGCAAAAAATGAGCCGCAGAGGTTGGCTACTCAACTGGTTCGTCGGAAAAGCAGCAAAAAAACCGGCCATCCAAGAGATGATGACGGAAATGATTGCAAGCAAGGAAGCGCAAGAAAACCTCCACTCTCCATGGTTCATGTTCAAGACCTTGATGTTCTAAGGCGTCACCATGGACGCATCCCTTTCCGGCGTTGACGCCGTGTTTCTCGACCTCGACGGTACGATTTACCTCGGGGGCGAACTCATTGAAGGGGCTGAGGCTTTTCTGGAACGGTGCAAAGAGAAGGGCGTCAAGCGCTATTTCCTTTCCAACAATTCATCGAAATCGGTAAAGCAGTACCTGACCAAACTTCACGCCCTTGGGTTGGAGGCTACCGAAGACGACGTGCTGCTCTCCACCCATGACCTCCTAGCATGGTTAACAGCCAACAACATCACCAAAACTTGGTTGGTCGGCACCGAAGGCATGCGAAGCATGCTGGAAGCGATTGGTGTGGCGACCATGAGTTCGGACCCAGAATATGTCGTGTTGGGGTACGACACCGAATTGACCTACGATAAAATCGCCCAAGCCAGCATCCACATGCATGCAGGCGTACCCCTGGTGGCCAGCCATCCCGACATGGTGTGCCCCAGTCCCGACGGGGGTTTACCTGACGTTGGAGCCTATTTGGCCATGTTCAAAGCAACGACGGGCATGGACCCAACCCACATCACTGGCAAGCCAAATGCGGGCATGATCCTTCACAAAATTGAGGCACTCGGGCTCAAACCCGAGCGATGCGCCATGGTTGGCGACCGACTCTACACGGACATGGCCATGGCGACTCGAGCCGGTGTAATCGGTGTCCTGGTGCTGTCGGGTGAAGCCACCAGAGGCGACGTGAATGAGCTCCCTGAAGGCGCTGAACAACGCCCCACCCTCATTGTGAACAGCGTGGACGAACTGCTTCGGTGAGATCATGAAACTCATTCAACGATGGACATGGTGGCGGCAACGTCGTCGGTTTCATCCCCCAAATGAAATCCACAGAGCCGGTGAACTCGCTGAACAACGGCTGGCAAAAATCAGTCGCGCTGCGGGAAAGAAGAACGGTTGGCACGTGTTTGAATCGGTGCGAATTCCCGACGTCGAACAAGGTGGAAAACGCGAAATCGACTTGGTCATCGTCGGCGGAAACACGATGCTGGTGGTTGAACAGAAACACTGGTCGGGATCGTTTGAAATCAACGCTGAGGAGGAATTCATCCAACATCGAAAGAACGGAACGACCCACAACCACAGCACTGTCAATCAGCGCATTGCACGCAAATCCAGGATGCTCAACGCGATGCATAACGAGCGCATGGGGAAAGACGATGATGTCGATGTCCGTGTGGTTTTGGCATTCACCAATCGGAACCTGGACTGGCCGACTTCCGTGAAGAAGCTCAGCAGCGAAGTCTACGATGAAGCCGGTTTTATTTCCCTCCTTGAGAAGAACAATCCAGGTGAATTAAACGAGGGGCTGCTCGCTACCGTTGCCGGCTTTGGAACCTGGGACGAAGTCCAACTCAATGGTGGCTTGATGTGCAAGGGCGATGTCCTTGACCTTGGCTTGGGCCAAGAAATTGATGCGTGGCAGGCGGCAAGAACGTCGCCGCTTACCGCAACCATCGCTCATCAATCCGGCTTTGGCTCAATGTTTTCCTCCGACCCAAGTTCAATCGAGGTGAGCCACAGCTCGCTCCATCTTTCAGCCAAACTTCCGTATGGGGCGGCCATGAAGATGCACGTGGTTGGCAAAGAGGCGCCGGAAGAAATACTCTGGTCAACCATAGAAGCCATTCATCTCTCAAAACCGGTTGCTCACCCCGAGATTGGACAAAGGTGAGGCCGACAGACAACGGAAGACTTGAATGGCGTTGCGTTGGGGCGAGGGTATGGCTGAGCCCTGGATTGAAGCGATTGGATTGGTCGCTGGCGTTCTTGGCATCGTCGCATGGGTGCCCCAGATCAGAGAGGTTTGGGTCCATGAACGCCACGAAGGTATCTCATTGCCAACCTTCTTTGTCGTGACCGTAGCGCTTTCGCTTTGGTTGATCTACGGTGTTCTCGTGAAATCCATTGCCATGATTTTCTCCAACGTGTTCACGCTGGCAGTCATCCTTGCGGTCGTCACCGGCGTTGTGCGTCTGCGCCGAACGGAATCAAAAGCGTAATTGCTTCAAGACGCAGTCTTCGTGGTCGAGATGATCACGGCACCGATCTTGTAGGGGTCGCCGTTGGACGCTGGTCGGCGGTCTTCAAGACGACCAACCCAGCCATCGGTTGGAACGGAGGCGGGAATACGAATCGACGCCCCACGGTCTGAAACGCCGTAGGAAAACTGGTCGATGGACTGCGTCTCGTGTAGACCCGTCAGGCGCTCTTCATTGTGCGCTCCGTACACCGCCATGTGCTTCTCAACGTTTCGACCGAAGGCTTCACAGATGCTGTCAAAGAGCTCCTTGCCGCCTTTGTCGCGCATGGCGCCGTTGGAAAAATTAGCATGCATGCCGGAGCCGTTCCAATCTCCCTTGATGGGTTTTGGATGATACTCGATGTAGTAGCCATAACTTTCTGTGAGGCGATCGAGGAGGTATCGCGCAACCCAGAGTTCGTCGCCTGCTTGCTTGGCGCCCTTGGCGAAAATTTGGAATTCCCACTGACCGCAAGCGACCTCTTGGTTGATGCCTTCAAAGTTGATGCCGGCCTCAAGGCAAAGATCGGCGTGCTCCTCTACAAGCGCGCGACCGTGGGTGTTCCTGCCGCCCACCGAACAGTAGTAGAGTCCTTGGGGACCAGGATAGCCACCGACGGGGAAACCGAGAGGGAGTTGAGTTTCAACGTCCATGATGAAGTATTCTTGCTCGTATCCGAACCAGAAATCATTGTCGTCATCGTCAATGGTTGCTCGACCGTTGCTCAGATGAGGCGTGCCGTCCGCGTTGAGGACTTCGCACATAACGAGGTAGCCATTAACGCGCTGCGGGTCTGGGAAGATGTTCACGGGTTTCAAAAGGCAATCAGAATCACTTCCATCGGCTTGCTTGGTGGAGGAACCATCAAACATCCAAATTGGGCATTCTTCAACCGTACCACCAAAATTTGAGCGCACCATGGTTTTGCTGCGCATGTTCTGCGTGGGTTCGTATCCATCGAGCCAAATGTATTCCAGTTTTGCTTTGTCCATCATAGGTATCAAACGCCTCGCTATGAGGACGGTATATGAAACATACGCTCATAATTTTGGCGTTTATAGGAATCATTTGATTACGATATTGATATTTTATTGACTTTATGATTTTTTATTTTAGTGGACGGGGGGAAACGTTTCCCATCTGCGGGACGCTCGGGGTTTTTTTCGCGCAAACGCACAAATCGCCTCCGGAAAGAGTTGATGGTTCAGTGAGGTTGCGCCGAGGCCCATCACTGGTTGTTAGCTGCATCCTCGCCCTGCGGCGTGATCAATACGTTCGATCCGTCTCGCTCAATCACCGGAACATCGGCCGTAGAAAGTGAAGGGAGAACGTGCATGAAACACGTTGGTGAACACGCCGGTTGAAGATAGTCTTCGCCGGTCTCGGTCATGACAAATGTCAACCCATGGCCTGCTGGAAGAACGGCGTCAATGGCTTGGAATTCCATTAGCATGACCACGATTTCACCTGGTGTGACGGTCTGAGCTTCGTACCCGCCGGCATGGTAGCGGACATCCATTGTGGCATGGCCAAGTCGCACCCCTGTTTCGGAATCTTGTACTTCGATGAAGACTTGTCCTCCGTCAAAATTCGGTACAACCGAGAGGTGGAGTGGCATTAAGCCGGAGATGTGCGTCTCTTTGTCAGCGCTCAGTGGGCCGCAATCGACCGTCAACGAATCGTCACCACCAACGATGAACGAGCCTGTACCAACCCACACACCCGATGACATGCAAGATGACAAGTCCAATCGCTGGAATTCCATGTCCTCTGGCGGCCATGTCTCCTCTATCCTCCATTGGCCGTCGTTGCGCTGAATTTGGGCGTGAAGGGCAGGGCGCTCACCAATGCCTTTCAAGTAATATTCGAACCACTCAAAGAGATCTTGCCCCCAATCCCATCGCGTCATGTTGTGAATGGCTTCACCTCCATACCCGGAGTCCTGGTTGTTGTGTTTGCTCCATTGGTCTGGATAGTTGTGTTCCCATTGACCAAGCATCCCTGCGACTTCGTAGCCGTTGTCGATGTAGGTCTGATACCAGTTGGTGCCAGGGGGTCCTCCGAAGACTTGATGCGGGTCTACGTTCCAATCCTGCATGCCTTGAACCCAGTAGATGCTGCCGTTGTATGTCCCAAGGGCTTTGTCAATGTGGCTTCGCTCGTCGTAATAATTGTCCATGTAAGGATCGAATTCTCCTAATCCATAACGTGTCGGGCCAGCAAGGAAGCCTTCCATAACGTCTGCGCACATGTTGTCAAGATCGTCGCCATCGTAATCGAGGATGGACCCACCATAATTGGAATGCATGACTTGGCTGCGTGCCTCAGCACTGCCGTTCTTGTACAACAAGGGGCCCAAAGCGGTCGTTCCAGAGATTGGCACGATGGTCTTCAGGTATTCACTGCCTTGCGCTGCGGCCTCCCATGCTGTGGCTCCTTCGTAGGACTTCCCGTAAATCGCAACATGTCCGTTGCTCCAATTTTGTGTGCCGAGCCATTCAACAGCGGCGTGAATACCTTGGCCCTCCCCATCGCCTCGATAATCGAAGCATCCGGTGCTCTGCTCGGTTGCGAAAACGGCAACCTGGGCCAAGGCATAACCGTGCGGAATGAAATTGTCGTAGATGAATTCACCGCGCCCACCGCCAACGATGTTGGTTGGAGTTGATTGGCTTCCCGGGCTCCCATAATCAAAATAAGGGCTTACGATAGCGATGACAGGAACTTGTTCGCCGACCTCGGTGTTGGATGGAAGCCAGTACGAGAGATGGACTTCCGCTGAGTTTGGGCCGCCTTCCCAGGTGCCGGTCGTGTCGACATCGATGAACGCTTCTTGCACTGGAAGAGGAGAATGAGGGCCGTCCTGCAGAACACGGGCGTAGGAGCCTGTCCAGTTCCAATCAAGCGTGTGGCGTTCCAAGATGGAAGGGTACATGCTGTCCTCTTGCTTCTCACTGGTGGTTTCTTGGGTTCCGAAACACCCCGAAAGGGGTGTAAGCAACAACAGCACAGTGAGGAAAAGTGCTTGTCGCATGGTGGTCTGATAGAGGGGTCCATGATGAACATAATGTTCGGCCATAGAGGCCACAACCATTGAGGAGGAGATACGCACAGCCCTTCCCCATGGAGCCGTCAGAAGCGTGGGGTGTTCGTTGGGAGATGGCGACATCACCTCTGGCAAAACGGTACATGGAGGTGGCTACAGATAAGCAATCTTTGGTTTGCCTGGCGGCAGACCGGAACACCATGGCCGGTTTGTTTGAGCTCATAGAAGCCGTCGGGCCGTTTGTGGCAGCGCTCAAGACCCACGTTGACCTCGTCGACGATTGGACCGCTGAGGCGTGGGCTCAGTTTTGTCAGTCCGCACACGACGCAAATCTACTCATCTTTGAAGACCGCAAATTTGCTGATATCGGAAAAATCAGCCGTTCTCAAATGGCCGGTGTCTACGACATTCGTTCGTGGTCAGATTTGGTAACAGCCCACCTCATCAGCGGGCCCGACATCGTGGATGGGTTGCAAGCTGGCTGGGCCGACGTTGATCGAAACGGTGGCGTTCTCTTGCTGGCTCAAATGTCAAGTCGAGGCAACCTTCTCCACCCAGCCTACACCGACGAGGTCGTCCAAAAGGGAACAGTGCACAGCGGCGTATTTGGCTTCATTGGAAACGGGTCACGCCCCGATGAATTGCAACACTTGCGCAGCACCGTTGGTGAAGAAAAGATGATCTGGACGCCAGGAGTGAACCTTGCGGTTGGCGATGGCGAAATGGGACAAAGGTATGGCGACCCTGCTGAAGCGGTGCTGGCTGGGTCTGATTGCATCATTGTTGGCTCTGGAATTCACAAGTCAAGCGACCCTGTTGCTTCAGCAAAAGCCTACGCTCTTGCTTCATGGAACGGGCTGATTCAGCGAAACGGGTGAAGGGCATGGCCATCTTGGAAATGATGCTTGCGTCCCTCATTTTGCTGTTCCCGGCGTGGTTGGTTTGGCGAGCGTTCTCAACCTCGCAACAACTTGAACTTCGCCTCGCTCAAGGCGATGCGTCCTTGCTCAGTGACGACCGGTTCAGCATTGACCGCGTCACCTTGGGCCCGCAAGGCACCCAACTCATTGAAGACGTGCAATTTGTTGCCGTGCAAACCCCCATCGCGTCCATCCCCACGGAAACAAACGATATCCAATCGTTTCAAGGTGAGTAAAGATGGAAGAAGTCAATCATCTGATTGAGCGGGAGCGGCGATTTTTCGTCGATGGGCGGAATGCGAAACCTTGGCGCAGTGAGCGGGCCATCGTCATTGTTCAACACTATCTCCAATCCGAATCGCTTGCATTGAACGAGTCAGTTCTCGAATGCTATGGAAAGGCTCTTTTCCCATTGACCGAAGACGAACGGATTCTCTTTCAAGCCCAAACTGGGTGGGGGGCACGACTGCGCAAGACAAACGACGCCTTCTTTTTTACATCAAAAACAACGAAAAACGATGACACAAGGTACGAGCTTGAAAGAGAAATCCCAGAAACTACCTACGAAGGACTGCTCAAAGATTCCCATCATCCGCACATCATGAAAACCAGGTACCTTTGGACCGATGCACAGGGTTTGACGTGGGAGGTGGACGAATACGAAGGCCTGTTTGCAGGCCTTGTGGTGGCAGAAGTGGAGTTAAACGAAGGGCAAACGATTGACGCGATACCTCCGTGGGCAGGTCAGGAAATCACCGGCCTCGGCGTTCTTTCCAACCACTCATTGGCCATGCTGGCTGAACAGCTTAGGCCGTAAGTATACCACAGACCGTTTGTACAATGTGTTGCACTTCGGCTTCCGACAACTGATGATGGACTGGAATCGCAACCAAACGGTGGGCGATTGAATCGGTGATGGGAAGCTCAGCAGCGAATTGCGGGTGATCGGCGTAAACCTGCTGACGATGAATTGGGGTGGCGTAATAGACCCGAGAATCAATGTTGGCTTGGTCAAGGCCTGCTCGAAGTGCATCCGGGTCTTCAACAAGGAGGCAATACTGATGCCAAGCATGCTTGGTATCCGGCCGAACACGTGGGAGAAGTATGCCATTCAATCCCTCAAAAGCGGCGTGGTACGTTGCAGCAATCTCCCGCCTTCGCACCAACCACCGGTCAAGGCGTTTCAATTGCACGCGTCCAATGGCAGCAGAGACTTCTGACATCCGCAAATTCGATCCAACCTCATGAGATTCAAGTCGAGCGTCGCGCCCATGATTGACCAGAGCGTCCATGCGGGCAGCCAGATCTGTTCGTCGAGTCGTCATCATTCCGCCTTCTCCGCCGACAGCGAGGTTCTTGGATGGAAAGAACGAGAAGCACGCCACGTCACCAATGCCTCCTGCCTTTTTGCCGTTCCTCGCCACGGCTCCGTGCGCTTGTGCAGCGTCTTCGATGTAAGCAATCCCATGGTCATCGCACCACTTGACCAGGTCGTCATCGCACATCTGTCCGAAGAGATGAACAGCGATGATGGCTTTGGTGTTGGGTGTTCGTGCGGCTTCTAAAGCAGCGAGGTCCATGCACCAATAGTCTGACTCCACATCGACGAACACCGGCGTGGCTCCTGCCAGCGAAACACAGGTTGCCGTGGCGATGTAGGTCAATGAGGGGACAAGCACTTCATCGCCGGGACCAATCTCCAGCAACCGAAGCGCAGCCCACAAGGCGACAGACCCGCTCTGGCAAGGAGTGCCTTGAACGGCGTCGCTGTAGGTAGCGAATTCGGACCCGAAGGCTTTCCCTTGAGGGCCTTTCACCCAGTGAAGTGAATCCAAGGTTTTCATGGCCGCTTGACGCATCTCATCGTCCCATGATGGTCTGGCCATCGGGATGCGTTCCATGCATCGGCGTTGTTCTTCTCCTCCTTGAGTGTGCGTTTTCAACACCCTCCCCATCGCGCCTTTGAAGACCCCCTGCTTTGTTCGCTTGCCCATGGTGTCGTCCGACGACGAGGTTACGCCCTCCTCTTCCTCGGGCGGGGCCGACGAGAGCGATGTACCGGTTGGAGGTTTAATCTCTGACCTCTTCAACGATACGATGGCGACCATCAACGGCGCTGCGGCAGGAATCACAAAACCAACCAAACGCCAGTACAAACCAAAGGGCATGTTTCTTGGAAATCGCAGGGATACCGGCGAAGCGATCGACATCGCCCCGCAAGTTTTGGCCCGGCACGGGGCCATGCTCGGTTCGACCGGGTCGGGTAAAACCGTGATGGCAAAAGCCCTGATTGAAGAGGCGGCCTTGGCGGGAATTCCCTCCCTCATCATTGACCCACAAGGAGACTTAGCGAGGTTAGCCCTTGGCATTGATCTTGATGAATTGGAAGAAAGGGATGGCCTCGTTGCTCGAGCGAAGCAATTGATGGAACGGTGCGAGGTGCGCATTTGGACGCCGCTTCGAAGCAAAGGATTGCCGTTGTGCATTGACCCGTTTCGCGCCCCACCGGCCGACCTTGATCCAGAGGAAGCCATCACTGCATGGGACATGGTTGCTGCCGGGTTTGCCAACCTCGCAGGATTTGATGTTGAGAAGACACAAGGCAAAACCGTCAAACCTTTCCTCTATGAAATCCTCGTTGAGGGTACCCGATGTGGCCTCGATGTCGGGGATTTTCAAGCGCTTGCTCGAGTGGTGCGTGAGCCGCATCAAGAATTTATTCGCCAACTCTACCCAGCGTGTTTTTCAGACGACGAAGAGGACCGCGTGGACCCACCCACATGGAACGAAGTAATGATTGAACACCGACTAACAGATTTTGAAGAGCGTTTACCAAAGACCACGCGAAACGATCTTGCTCGCCGCCTTGCTGCGTTTTCCTCTGGCGTGAATCAACTGTTGTTCTCCAACGGCGTTCCCATCGACATCGATGCGTTTGTTGAACCGGCGGTTCCGGGTAAAATTCCATTGAACATCGTCTATCTAAACACCATCCAAGATGAAAATCAGAAGCAATACTTCGTTCAAGAGCTCTCCAGAGAACTCTACGACTGGATGCTCACCCAACAACCAGCGGATGGGGAATTGAAATTGCTGTTTTTCATGGACGAAGTGGCCCCATACCTTCCACCGCACCCACGCAATCCTCCTGCAAAAGACCTCATCAAATTGATCTTCAAACAAGCGCGGAAATACGGTGTGGCCTGCGTTCTCGCAACACAAAACGTGAGCGACGTGGATTACAAAATCCTCGCTCAAGCGAACACGACGTTCATCGGACGGTTTACTCAACCGCAAGACGTCGAAAAAGTGCGGCACTTGCTCAAAGAAAGCGGAGGCGACCAAGACTTGGTTGCTCAACTCCCGACCCTCGGACCGGGGCAATTCCAAATGGTCGCCCCAGATGTGGACCCAAACCCTGTTCCTATCCAATGCCGCTGGCTCTACACCGACCACGGTGCACCCCTCAACGAAGACCAAGTGGAAGAGATCATCACGCCTGAAATCAGGGCTTGGGCCAGAACACGATCGGCACAAGGCGGACGCTCTCGTGGAGCAGGAGCTGCCCACGCAGCAAGTCGGGGCTCGTCGTGGTCCGGTGGTGATGCCTGGGCCGACGGAGCCGCCCAAAGCATCGTTGAAGCGGCCCGCATCAAATCAGCCGGAGGAATGGCGGCGGCAGGGCATGGCATCGTGGACGATTCAGCCTTTGAGGTGAAACTCATGGGAGGTCTTGCAGTCTTGCGAGACGGTCGAGACCCGCTTTACACAATGCAGGCGGCCGTAAACGTGGCCACAGTGGCACTTCTGACATGGGTGATGGCGGCACTCATGCTCGCTTGGCGAGACGCGGATTTGTCCGGCTGGTGGTTGTTGGTCAGTGCGACAACATGCCTCGCTGCGGTTGGCGTGCTCGTGTTGGAATGGGTGCTTGGACACGATGCGGAGTTGCTTCAGAAATTAAGTCAATTTGCTCATGCATTCCAAATGCTCCAAGTCATTTGGCTGTGGTTGCTTCTCGGATGGACGGTTTGGGGGACGCTTGATCTACGCGGTGCTGAACCCTTCCTCGAAGTCGTCGTCGTTTGGGTCACGCTGTTTTCAGGCATTGAATACCTCACGCGATTTCAACTCGGACGCATTCGATGGAACGGAGGCTCCGCCCTCGACAAAATCGTTGGTGTGAGTGCCTTGCTCACAAAAGCCGAGCTCACCGAGATGAAGGCAACGTCCAGGGAACTTCTCAGCGCTGTACGGTGGATGGTTCACGGAGCCACGCTCGTCTGGTTGTGTTGCTTACTGGCCTTCCAGAGTGGCGTGCTGCCGGATGATTCCTCCCTTGCCACGTGGGGGCGGCCGACGCTCTGGCTCGCAGCGGTCTACGGGCTTATGTTTTGCAGTGAAGCATGGCTTCGCTTGCGAGGGAGATGGCCGAGTGAACACAACACCTCAAGTGCGTAAAGGCTGGTGTACAAGTCATGGCCAGCAGGATTGAGGAGCCGGTGTTTGACGTGATTGACTCGTATGTCGATTTTGAAATCAGGCGTTATGTCGATACCGTACAAGCTCAGGTTCGAACGTCTGG
>CEWG01029141.1_pt1 | contig 20675 bp, 20 predicted proteins | sample 361411 | NCBI WGS metagenome assembly CEWG01 (sample SAMEA2622173, study PRJEB7988) | marine metagenome | biome: marine biome (ENVO:00000447); feature: surface water layer (ENVO:00002042); material: "saline water (ENVO:00002010), including plankton (ENVO:xxxxxxxx)" | depth 5 m | reverse complement strand
TGGAGCATATAGCTCATTATCTTCATGTCAATCTAATTGTGTAGTTCTATCTTGGGACTGCGATGGACAAGGTAATTGTTATGATCCAGGTAATGGAAATGGAGCATATAGCTCATTGTCCTTATGTCAATCTAATTGTATAGTTCCATCTTGGGACTGTGATGATCAGGGTAACTGTTATGATCCTGGCACAGGTAATGGTTTGTATAACACATTATCTGCTTGTCAGTTAGAATGTGTAAAGACAAGTATTTTTGATGCTAACACATTAGATTTTAAAGTATATCCAAATCCTTCAAATAATATTTTTAATTTAGAGTTAAATAGTATTAGTCAAGAAAGTATTAAAATAAAGGTTATAAATACTATAGGGGATATTATCTACTCAAATGAATTGGTAAATTATAAAGGAGATTACAATAGTAAAATTGACCTTACACAGCAAGCCAAAGGAATATATTTATTAGATATAATTACAAGTCATGAAACAATTAAAGTAAAACTTATACTACAATAATTATAGATGAATAGCCTATTTATTTTTATATGTTTTTTAGTAAAATCGTCACTTAATTTATAACTAAAAGTATTATTAATAATAATTATTATATATCATTTAAATCTAAGCTAAGTCGTTACTTAAAAATTGAGGAAAATGTTTTTACTTTAATTAAGGCTCAGTTTTTTCTTCAGCTAATTGCTTCTTCATTTTTTTTGATTTTAAACATATATTTATCTAAAAATAATTTTTCAGATTCTGAAATTGCTAATTTTCTATCCTATAGATTTCTTGCTGTAATCCTATTATCTTATCCCTTAGGTTATTTTATTACTTTTCGAAGACTAAAGCCAATGTTTATTGTCTCTAGTTTTTTAATGCCTTTTATTGCTATTTTATTAATATTATGTATTAAGCTATCCTTAAGTTTTCATTTAAATTATTTATTTTTTATTTGGGGTATAATTTTCGTTATTTTCCAAATTTGTGTTTTGCCATTTATTATGAGATATTCTTCAAAGAAAAATCAAACTTACTGTATATCATTGAGTTTTTCTACTCATAGTGTTGCAATGTTAATTTCAGGATTGTTAATATTTATTTCATCTAATTTGTTAAATATTGATGAAGGAGATATTTTAATTTTTCTATCTATACTAGGTTTTGGATCACTTTATTTTTCTTTAAAGATTAACGAGGTGAAAATCGAAAATAAACTTAATGTTATTAAGCATAGAAAATATGATTGGCATTTAATTTTACAGTGTATTTTTCCAACTTTAATAATTGCTGTTGGTGCAGGACTTACTATTCCTTTTATTAATTTATTTTTCTTTCATAATTTTAATTTAGATTCGTCTGGATTTGCTTTAGTTGGAGGTATTACAAGTTTATTCATTGCTATATCATCACTTCTTGTTCCATTTTTAAAGCATAAATATGGATTTAAAAAATCAATTATAAATACTCAATTATTTGCAGTTGTTGCTTTAGTACTATTATCCTCTACTGCATACTTAAAAGAATTTAGTTTTATGATTTATTTTGCTATATTTTTCTACATGTTCAGAGCTCCATTAATGAATATGGCAGCTCCTTTAACATCAGAACTAACAATGTCTTATGTTGGAAATAAAAATCAAGAAATGCTTAGTGCTATTGTTGCTGCTATATGGAGTGGAAGTTGGTTTTTTAGTTCAAAAATTTTCAAGTTTTTAATTGATATTAATTTTAACTACTCTCAGATATTTTATATTACTTCATTGTTATATTTAATAGGTATATATTTATACTACAAATTAATTAAAAAACATGAGTTAAATAATAACTAATTGTACTGTTTTTATTTTAATATATTTAAGTATTTCTTTTGTAATTTTGTAAAATGAAAATTCTTTTTCTTCTATTATTTTTATTTGTCATAGATTTTTACTTTTTTACAGGAACAATCTCTTTATTTTCTAAAAATACTATAGCTCATAATCTTTACAAATATTTTTTCTGGATTATGTCAATATTTGTTTACTTTTCAATAACATATTTAATTTTTTCTTCAAGAAATGTTGAAGATTATAGCTACCATAATCATAATATTTTATTTTCGACTGTTTTCTTTATTTTTTTTAGCGCAAAAATAATTGGTTCTTTACCTTTAATTCTAGATGATATTTTTAGATTTTTTAAAATTACTGCAAATTTATTTTCAAAGAGTAATTTAGATTTATCAAGATTAGTTTTTTTAAAAAAAAGTGCAATGTTTATTTCAGCAACAATTGTATCATCAATGTTGTTAGGAATTAAGTTTGGTAGATTTAATTTCAAAAAATATTATTCAAATATTTTTATTAAAAATTGGAATTATGACTACAAAGTCATTCATATTTCTGATTTACATTTAGGAAGTTTTAAATCTAAGGATAAGCTAAAACAATTAGTTTCATTAATTAACAATGAAAATGCAGATCTTTTACTTTTCACTGGTGATCTCGTAAATAATCATTATAAGGAAGTAATTCCATTTAAAAATATCTTAAAAGATTTGAAAGCTAAGGACGGAAAGTTTTCTGTTTTAGGGAATCACGATTATGGTGATTATACTGGCTTAAAAAGAAATAGTAAAGCATGGAAAGATAACTTTAATAAAATGATTAAAATTCAAGAAGAAATAGGTTTTGATTTACTTTTAAATGAATCTAGGTTAATTACTAAAGATCAATTTAAGTTTAACCTTGTTGGAGTTGAAAATTGGGGGGCAGGTAATTTTAATAAGGATGGTGATATTGATTTAGCTATGCAAAATGTTGATGACTCACTACCAACGATTTTACTTTCTCATGACCCGTCTCATTGGAGAAGTATCATTCTTAAAAGTAAATATAAAGTTGATTTACAGTTATCTGGACACACACATGGAATGCAATTTGGTGTAGAACTCAAAGGTTTTAAGTGGAGTCCTGTTAGATTAAGATATAAAGAATGGGCAGGCTTATATTCATCATCAAAAAAACAAATATATGTTAATAGAGGAGTTGGTCATTTAGGATATGCTGGAAGAGTAGGAATTATGCCAGATATTTCTGTTTTAAATATTAAAAATGACTCAACTAAAATTTAACTTTTACAAGATAAATTCAAATTGGAAAAAAACAAAAAACTTTTTTGTTTCATATGACTTATTACAAATTTTTTATAGTAAAAATAAAGGATTAAAACACTTGTATTTTGAAGATAGAAATTCAATTATTTATGGACAGTATTTTAATATTTCTTTTGAGAAAGCAGGCAATTATTTAAGAAATTCGATTTTTATTAAATTCTTATTTAAATTTTTTAAAATTCCAACCTTGTTTTTAACAAATTCATTTTTTACAAATGTACCTTGCTATGAAATAAATGACAATATACATCTTAATAAATTAATTAGTTACGTCTCTGGCAAGATAAATTTTTTTTTGGTAGTAATTCCAGCAGATTTATTTGAAAAATTAAATTTACATGGAAGTAACGATTTTACTAAAATTGAAATCGAAGATGATATGTTTTTAAAAATTAATAAATCTTGGAAAAACTCCAATGACTATATCAGTTCTTTAAAAACAAAATACAGAAAAAAAATAAATATTATAATCAAAAAATCTTCATGTATTAGAATTGACGAAATAAATCAAGAAAATTTTTCTAATTACTCTCAAAAAATGCAAAATTTATTTGATCAAATTATTGATCAATCTAGTTTTAATGGACCTAAGTTTAATGTCGATACATTAAACTTAATGATTAAGAAGAAATTTTGTAAAGTTTTCGGATATTTTTTGAATAACTCACTAGTTGGTTTTTCATCTATAATATGTTATGAAAATAAATTATATTCATATTACGTTGGTTTTGATAAAAAAATAAATCGTCAGTATAACATTTACGGTAAAATTCTTCTTGATTCAATAAATCATGCTATTTCTAAAAAGCTTAATTACGTTGTTTATGGTAGAACTGCAAACGAATACAAAAGTAATTTTGGAGCTATTCCCAAGCATTCATATATATATTTAAGGGCTAAAAATAAATTTATTAATAATTTGTTAAAATTTATTTTTAGAAGAATAAAGAAAAAAAATTGGATTTTGAGAAAACCATTTAAGTCTATAAATTTGTAAATAAAAATATGAAAAAGTTTTATTTGATATTTATTATATCATTCGCATCTTTATTAACTTTTGGTCAGCAGTTAACAACTGAAAACTTGTTCTATGATGGAAATAATAGGGAATATTTATTATATGTTCCGCAATCTTACTCCTCGTCATCACCAACTCCAATTTTATTCGCATTTCACGGTGGTTCTGGATATGCAATTGATTTCATGAATGACGAGGCTGACTTAAGATCCATTGCAGATACAGCAGGTTTTATTCTAGTATATCCTCAAGCATTAGAAGATTCAAATGATGGTGGATCAACAAACTGGTTGCATAAGGAACCCACTGATCATAAAGATATTTTTTTTGTTGAAACATTAATTGATACATTGTCTTTGGTTTATAACATTGATAACAGTAGGGTGTATGCATGTGGTTATTCATTAGGCGGCATGTTTTCATATGAACTAGCATGTAGTTTAAATGATAGGATTGCAGCCATAGGTTCTGTTGCTGGCGCATGCTTTTTTGGCGCTTTTGCTAATTGCAATATAACTCATCCAATAGCAGTATTAACTATTAATGGGACAGATGATGGTACACACCCATATAATGATCCAAATGGATGGTATTTTTCAATTGCAGCAATTGATAGCTTTTGGGCAACTTCAAATAACACTGATATAGTACCAATAGTTACTCAGATTCCAGACATTAACCCAGTTGATGGAAGTACTGTTGAGAGGTATTCGTGGCAAAATGGAGATGGATGTGTTTCAGTTGAAGAACTTAAAGTAATTAATGGAGGACACGACTGGCCTTCTCCTTTAACACCTTGGGCTAACCAAGATATTAATGTCAATGTTGAAATTTGGAATTTTGTTTCAAAATATAATACCTCAGGATTAATTAATTGTAACACAAATTCTTCAAATGAAATATATACGAATAAGAGAAAAATAGTTAAAGTTGTTGACTATCTTGGAAGAAGTATTGTTAAAAAGTCAAATATTCCTTATTTCATCATATTTGATGATGGTACTGTTAAAGCTAAAATAAATATTCAATAATTAATTATTTATTAAATAGTTCATCTAAAATTTTTTTTCTGTAGTCAAAAATATCATTTACTTTTTTTTCTATAAATAAAGTATTAGCTATTCTTCCTAGAATATTAAAAGGTGGGATATAAGTAATAATATCTTTCATTTTAACTCCTTGTTCACATTTTTCAAATATATGCTGATGATGCCACATTTTGTATGGTCCAAGTCTTTGTTCATCAACAAAAAACATCTTTTCCTTAACATGAGTTATTTCAGTCATCCAGCTTAATGGAATATTTAAAAGTGGAGTGACTTTATATGTAATAATCATCCCTTCATACATTTTTTCATCTTTATTTGATGATGTTATATTAAATGACATTTCGTTAGGTGTTATTTCCTCCAAATTTTTTGGAGAAGACATAAAATCCCATACTTTGTCAATATTTTCATTTAAAGTTTGTTCTTTTATTATTTGTGTATATGACATTTTTTTTTTTACAAAAATACTATATAAATGATTCATATTTTGTCATGTAACACATTAATCTTACTTTTGCACAATGAAAAAAAATATATTTTTACTAGTTTTTATTATATCTAATTCATTATTTGCTCAAAATTGGCAGCAAGTAACTTCTTTTCCATTTGCAGGTGTTCATCATCCAATTACTTTTTCTTATGAAAATTACGGATTTTCAATTTCCGGCAGCAATACTGATTTAGTTTACAGATATGATAGTAATACAGATTCATGGACACAGCTTTCTAATTTTCCTGGAGGTGACAGAGGTTATGCTTATGGAGTTCAAGTTGGTAGTAAAGCTTACATGGGTTTTGGATCTAATCTCAGTGGTAATTTTCCAACAGATTGGTGGGAATATGATATAATTAATGATAGCTGGTCTCAGAAATCATCATTTCCTGGTAATGGAAGGAATCATCCAGCTATGGTAAGTGTTGGGGGCAAAATATTTGTTGGTTGTGGAAGTAATACAGCAAATTTGGGTGATTGGTGGGAATATGACATTAATAGTGATTCATGGTCACAAAAACCTGATATTCCAGGTAATGATAGACACCATCCATATTATTTTGGTATTGGAAATTATGCTTACGTTGGTTTTGGTCATGGAAGCGTCCCTGGACCAGGTAGTAATCAGTCTGGATCTTTTATTTACAATGATTTTTATAGATATGATCCAAGTAATGATTCATGGTTACAATTGGACAATTTTCCCTCCGAGGCTAGAGTCGCTGGAACACAATTCTCCTTTAATGGAAAAGGATATGTATTAAGTGGTGATGGTGATGATCACTCATCGCTTGATAGTGGTGAGTTATGGGAATATGAACCTTCAACCGATTTATGGACTCAGCTGCCTTCTCACCCTGGTGACGCAATATGGGCTCCAGGTTGTTTTGTAATTGACTGTAGTGTTTATTTTTTATTGGGACAAAATAATAATACTTTTCCTACAGTTTATCCATCAAATATTTATACTTATAAACTAAGTGATGATTGTGGTTGTACAGATCCTTTAGCCGTTAATTTTTCATCTATAGCTTTAATTGATGATGGAAGTTGTTGCTATATTTCTGGATGTACCAACCCATATGCTATAAATTTTGATTCAACAGCCTGTTTTGATGATAATAGCTGTGTACTTCCTGTTCTAGGCTGTACTAATCAAAGTGCCTCAAATTATAACGCTAATGCCAATACTACCATAGCATATGGTGGTGAGTTAGATAATACTTTTTCATCAGGTGGTTATTTTAATGGAGATCAACATTTAATTTTTGATGCCAATCAAGAAGCAGTTATAAAATCTGCAGTTTTCTATGCAGAATCAAATACAACAGTTACTTTCGAACTGAGAGACAATAATGGCGTTGTTTTAGATGACACAACACATTCTCTTATTGCTGGAATTCAACGCTTAATTTTAAATTTTGATGTTCCAATTGCAAATGATTTGCAACTAGGAATTTCTGCTGCTAATTCTAATTTGTATCGAAATAACTCTGGTGCTACTTATCCTTATAATATTGGTAATCTAATAAATATTAAACAATCAAGCGCTTCAACTAATCCACTTAGTTACTATTATTTTTATTATAATATTGAAGTAGAAACTCCATGTCAAAATGTTACTAGTATTTTTGATAATACTAAGTATAAAAGATTGGTCAAAATAGTGGACGTATTAGGAAAAGAAATCTTACATGAATCTTATAAAATTCAATTTTATATCTACGATGATGGTTCAATTGAAAAAAAATTAAATATTAAAAAATAGTAATTATGAAAATGATTAGATCTGGAAATCCTGCACTTAGTAAAGACACGTTTAATTTATTAGATCCCATAACTAATACAGAAAATGTCATGACCCTTGATGGTGCTGTTAACAAAACTGCTATAAGTATGGGAATATTAATGTTAGCAGGATACTATACATATACTAATGAGCTTACACAATTTGTATGGCCAGGTTTTATTGGAGGTTTTGTTGTTGCATTAATAACAATTTTTAAAAAAGAATGGTCTCCAATAACTGTTCCTATTTATGCCCTTCTAGAAGGTTTAGCCTTAGGAGGTATATCTCTTATATACGGAGAAAATTTTTATAAGGGAATTGTGCCTCAAGCTATAGCATTAACATTAGGTATTTTATTTGCCCTATTATTTGCATATAAGTCTAAAATGATTAAACCAACTGAAAATTTTAAGCTAGGATTATTTGCTGCAACTGGAGGTATTGCATTGGTATATATTATATCTTTTTTTATGAGTATGTTTGGTGGGTCCGGACTTCAAATCATGAATCCTTCAAATGGTGGTATGATGAGTATCGGTTTCTCTTTAATTGTAGTTGCTGTAGCATCATTAAACTTAGTAATGGATTTTGATTTTATTGAGGAGGGAGCTGAAAAGGGTGCACCCAAATACATGGAGTGGTATGCAGCCTTTGGCTTATTAGTTACATTAATTTGGTTATATCTTGAACTTTTAAGATTGTTAGCTAAGTTAAATTCTAGAAGATAGGTTATACTTTTTTAATTACAAGATTCTTTTCTACTCTATACCTTTCTCCATAAACACCATCTTTTGCAGCTTTACCTATTCCTAGTATCATTACGACATGACTATTACGATTAAGATTTAGTATTTTTTTTACTTTCTTCTCATCAAATCCCTCCATTGGACACGAATCAAACCCTTCTGCTACCAGCCCTAGCATGAGATTCTGGCATGCTAGTGCGGTTGATTTAGTAACTACTTCAAATAGTTCATGTTTATATATTGGACTTCTAAGAACAGGTTTAAAAATCCCAAGTAAATTGTAAAATATTGAAAAGATTTTTTTAACAATATTAGAAATACCAAATATATCATGATAATATAATATTGGTATTAATTTGTTATAGTATCTATTAATGATTGGTTTATAATTATTTTTTTTTTTATAATCTTCAATGATTAAATCTTTATTTCTTTTCCAAGTATCAATTCTAGATACTGCAACAATAATTTCTTGTGCAGTTGTTGCTGCATTTTGTGAAAAGCATGCTTTCTTAATATTTTCTTTTTTATTTTTATTTTTAATCCAATAAAATTCCCAGGGTTGTAAGTTAGAAGAGTTAGGTGCTAATATTGCTGCTTCTAAACATTTATTAATGACTTTATCTGGAACTTTATCATTTGTAAATTTTCTTACAGATCTTCTTTTTTTAACTAAATCAAAAAAATTCATAAACTATTATAATTTTTACAAATATATAGTAATTTAATGCATGATTTTGATTGTTGTATTTAAGCGTTATATTAAGACATGATTAAAGAGTTGTTTGTTAAAACTATTGAAAAATTATCTAATAGTCTAAATTGTAATTTAGTATTAAAAAATTACACACAAATTTTTGGTGGCTCTATTAATACTGCATTTCTAATTAATACTAATATTGGTAAATTTTTCTTAAAATTCAATATCAATAAAGTTAAAAATCTATTTGATAAAGAGGTTAGAGGTTTAAAGTTAATTTCTTTAACTAATACAATTAAAGTTCCTAATGTAATATATTTTGACGAGGAGGTTTTAGCTTTAGACTTTATTGAGAGTAATGAATTAAATCAAAAATTTTGGTCAAGTTTTGGATATAGTCTTTCTGAACTACATTATAATACATTTGAGAGTTTTGGATTAGATCATAATAACTTTATAGGATCATTATTACAAAAAAATAATTTTCATACTAATTGGAGTGATTTTTTTATTAATCAAAGATTAAAACCTCAGTTAGAGATTGGTAACTTTTCAGTAAAAACACAAAAGCTTTTTGAATCACTTTTTTTAAAATTAGAAAACATATTTCCTATAACTAAACCATCATTATTGCATGGAGATTTATGGAATGGTAATTTTATTTCATCAAAAGATCAAGTTTTTGTTATTGATCCTGCAGTATATTATGGTAATAGAGAAATGGATATTGCAATGACAAAATTATTTGGGGGTTTCAATAAAGAATTTTATGATACTTACAATTATTATTATCCATTAGATAAAAACTGGAAGATTAGATTAGATATATGTAATTTATATCCACTTTTAGTACATGCAAATTTATTTGGAGGAAATTATTATAATCAAATAAATAGTATTTTAAAATCTGTCACAAAATAACTGTCATATTTTCATATTTTTTTTTCTAATAGTTTATTTGTCATATATTTTTTTCTTGGCATATTTGTTGCACATATTTTATATAAATAAAAAAAATTATGAAAACAGGAAATATTAATGTACAAACGGAAAATATTTTTCCAATAATCAAGAAATTTTTATATTCAGACCATGAAATTTTCTTAAGAGAATTAGTTTCAAATGCAGTTGATGCAACTCAAAAGCTTAAAACACTTAAAACAGTTGGTGAATTAAAAACAGATTTATCTAAGCTTAAAGTTGAGGTTATTTTAGATAAAAAAGCAGAGACTATTACAATTAGAGATAATGGGATAGGGATGACCGAAAGTGAACTTGATAAATATATAAATCAAATTGCATTTTCAGGTGCAGAAGAATTTGTTAATAAATATAAAGATGCTGATGCAAAAAATTCTATTATTGGTCATTTTGGTTTAGGTTTTTATTCTTCTTTCATGGTTTCAAAAGAAGTAGAAATCATTACTAAAAGTCAAAAACCTAATAGTAAGGCTGTAAGATGGGTGTGTGATGGTTCTCCAAGTTTTAACATGGAAACAACTGCCAAAAAGACAAAAGGCACTGATGTTATTTTACATATTGCTGACGATTCTAAGGAATTTTTAGAAGAATCAAGATTATCAGGAATACTTAATAAATACTGTAAGTTTCTTCCAGTGTCAATTAAATTTGGAACTAAAACCGAAAAAATTGATGATCCAAAAGGTAAAAAGGATAAAGATGGAAATATTGAAAAAATTGATAAAGTTGTAGATAATATAATTAATAATCCAAATCCAGCTTGGAAAAAAAGACCTTCTAACTTAAAAGAAAAACACTATAAAGATTTTTACAAAGAACTGTATCCAATGGAATTTAGTGAGCCTTTATTCAATATTCATCTTAATGTTGATTTTCCATTTAATTTAACAGGAATTCTATATTTCCCTAAACTAAAGAATAATTTAGAAGTACAAAAAAACAAAATCAACCTTTACAGTAATCAGGTTTTTATTACTGATAATGTTGAAAATATTGTTCCTGAATTTTTAACATTACTTCATGGGGTAATTGATTCACCGGATATTCCATTAAATGTTTCAAGATCGTATTTACAAGCAGATGGAAATGTAAAAAAAATATCAAGTCATATTACCAAAAAGGTAGCTGATAAGTTGTCTAATATGTTCAAAAAAGATAGAAAAGATTTTGAAAGTAAATGGGATGATGTAAGGGTATTTATAGAATATGGAATGTTAACTGAAGAAAAGTTTTTTGATAAAGCTACAGATTTTGCAATGTATAAAAACACAGGAAGTCAATATTATACACTGTCAGAATTTTTAGACAAAGTCAAAGAAACTCAAAAGAATAAAGATAACAAAACAATTATTTTATATACTCATGATAAAAATGAACAACACTCTTATGTTAATGCTGCAACCAACAAAGGTTATGAAGTATTAGAACTATCGGGACCTCTAGTTAGTCATTTAATCAGTAAGCTAGAAAGTACTAATGCTGATATACAGTTTGTTAGAGTAGATGGTGATAGTATTGATAAATTAATTGATAAGGGAGACGATGCAGTATCTAAATTAGATGAAAAGCAACAAAAAAAGATTCAAGAGATGATCCAATCAGAAGTTGACAAATCAATTTACACTGTCCAAACTCAAAATATGTCATCTGATGATTTACCAATATTAATTACTCAAAGCGAGTTTATGAGAAGAATGAAAGAGCAGCAACAACTTTCTGGAGGAGGTATGCAAATGTTTGGTGACATGCCAGAATCGTATAATGTAATTGTCAATACTAATCATGATTTAGTTTCTAAAATAATTTCTGAGAAGAATAAGAAGAAAAGAATTGCATTAATTAAGCAGATTTTTGATTTAGCTCTTCTGTCGCATGGGATGTTAAAAGGGGAGAAGCTAACAAGTTTTGTTGAAAGAAGTGTTTCTTTAATTAAATAGATTATTATACATTTACATTTATACAAGTAAATATTTATGTTAAATGTAAATAATGATATTGAAGTTTCAAGCACTTTGTCTTCCAAATTTTATTCTTCACAAGACATTTTTAATGAGGTTGTAGAAAATATTTTTGTTACTAGTTGGCATTTAATTTCTGATGATTCTTATTTTGTTGAAGAAAATTATGCTTTTCCATTTCTTTTAATGGACGAAGTCTTACCAGAGCCACTATTTTTAGTTAAAAATAAAAATGGAATTGAGTGCTTTTCTAACGTTTGTACTCATAGAGGAAATATATTAATAAAAAAACATGGAAAAATAAAAAAAACTATTAGTTGTAACTATCATGGTCGAACTTTTGATAACATGGGTAATTTTTTGTTTATGCCTTGTACAGAAAGAATGAAAAATTTTCCAACTAAAAGAGATAATTTGCCAAAAATATCTACTTCAAAATGGAATCAATTTATATTTACTTCTTTAAATCCTAAATTTTCATTAAATGATTTAACTAAAGATTTAGATAAACGAGTTGACTGGATGCCTATCTCAGATTTTGTTTATAGAAAAGACTTGTCAAATGAATATATAATTAATGCAAATTGGGCATTATATTGCGATAATTATTTAGAAGGTTTTCATATACCTTTTATTCATAAAGATTTAAATAATGTGTTAAATTATGAAGAATATAGTGTAGAATGTTTTAAATATTCAAGCTTACAAATTGGGTATGGTAAGGATAATGAATTATGCTTTGATTTGCCAGAGTCATCAATTGATTATGGAAAAAAAATAGCAGCATATTATTTTTGGTTATTTCCAAATATTATGCTTAACTTTTATCCTTGGGGTTTATCAATAAACATAATTAAGCCTTTGTCTAAGGATAAAACTAAAGTAAATTTTTATTCATATGTTTGGAATGAGGATTTTTTAAATAAAGGTGCAGGCGCAGATGTTAATAAAGTGGAGATTGAAGATCAAGAAGTAGTAACAAGTGTTCAGAAGGGTGTTAATTCAAGATTATATAAATCTGGTAGGTTTTCTCCTAATATGGAGCAAGGTGTTCATCACTTCCATACAATTATTAAAAATTTTATGAGTAATAATGATAAATAAGTTTTTTCTAATTCTTTTATGTTTTTATTTTTTAGACGTTAAATCTCAATGTAATGGAAATTTTTCATTATGTGGAAAGCCGTACAATGAAGTTGCTTTCTTGACTACTCACAATGCATTTAATTCTTCTGAAGATAATTTTCAGTTTCCAAATCAAACTTATAACATTTTAAATCAATTAAATGCTGGAGTAAGAGGTCTCATGATTGATGTTTATGATAACAATGGGACGCCAATAGTTTACCATAGTTTTTCAATTTTAGGATCGATTCCTTTACATGATATATTCAATGATATTAAAAGTTTTCTTGATTTAAATGCGAATGAAGTTATTACGCTTATTTTAGAATGTTATACAGATGCTAATTCTATAGAAAATGTTTTACAGCAATCATCGCTTAATAATTATCTATATTCAAAAGATTCACAATCTCAATGGGCAACTTTAGATGAAATGATAACGTTAAATAAGAGACTAATTATTTTTTCAGACCAAAATGACGCTTCTACTTCTCAATCATGGTATCACTATGTTTGGGATTATGCAGTAGAAACACATTTTAGTGTAAGTGATATAAATGATTTTTCTTGTGAATATAATAGGGGAGATTCAATAAACGATCTATTTATATTTAACCATTTTTTAACTGACGATTTATTTGGTTACGGTCTCTATAATGAGTCTTTAAATGTTAATAGTAATCCCTTTTTTATAGACAGAGTTACAAGTTGTTGGCAAAGCAAAAATAAATTCCCCAACTTTTTAACTGTAGATTTTGTTGAATTAGGCGATGCTCAAACTGTCGTAAATCAGATTAATGATATGAATACTGATGTAAATGAACCATTTTCTTCCTTTGAGAAAATATTAATAGATGTAAAGGATGTTTTAGGAAGATCAGTTTCTGGTGTTTCGCATAATAAAGTTGTTTTTCATATCTATAATGATGGGTCAGTATTTAAACAACTTACTATAAATTAGTTAAGAACTAACCAATTAAACAACTTTAAATTATAATTTGTTAATTATATTATCTAAAGTATCACTGTTTGTATTTAGTTTATGTTCTAGTTCTTCAATTTTTTTTGACTTAGCTAATTTTTCATATTTTCTTAAACCTAAATCATCTTTTATTCTTTTGTGAAGCCAGAAGATCTCTTGTTTTTTTCTAGTTTGATCAAATATATTATTCGATTGTATTTTAATAATATCATTATTAATAAGTTTCCAAATTGATTGTATTCCTTCATTATTTATTGACGAACAATATCCAACATGAATTGGTTTTTCTCTGTTGATGTTTAAGAGACCAACAGTATTCTTATATTGAATTGACGTATTTATTGCTTTGCTTTTATTTTCTCCGTCCGCTTTATTTATAATTATTGCGTCAGCAAATTCAATAATGCCTCTTTTGATTCCTTGCAGTTCATCTCCAGCACCAGAAATCATTAATAGAATAGTAAAATCAACTAAATTATTAATACTAATTTCGCTTTGTCCAACACCAACAGTTTCTATAATTATAATGTCATAGCCTGCTGCTTCACATAATGTTATAGTTTCTCTTGTTTTGTTAGCAACACCTCCTAAGAAGCCACTACTTGGTGTTGGTCTAATAAATGCATTTTGATCTGCTGAGAGCTTTTCCATTCTACTTTTATCACCAAGAATACTTCCTTTTGTTTTTTCACTAGATGGATCAATTGCTAATACCGCAACTTTATGTTTTTTTGAGGTTAAATATTTTCCAAAAGAATCAATAAAAGTACTTTTTCCAACACCTGGAATACCAGTAACCCCAATTCTAATTGAATTAAACTTTTCATTTTTACATTTTAATATAAGTTTTCTGGAACTAACTTGGTCATCTGTATTAGTGCTTTCTATTAAAGTTATTGCTTTAGACAAAGCAATTTTATTTCCTTTTTTTATTTCATCAAATAAATTCATTTATTTAACTGCTATTGATGATATTTCAACGTTAACATTTTTAGGTAGTTTTGACACTTCAACAGCTTCTCTGGCAGGAGGATCATTTTTAAAGTATTTACTATAAACTTTATTGACCTCATTGTAATCGTCCATGTTTTTCAAAAATATTGTGCATTTAACTACATTATCAAAATTCATTTGAGCAGAGCTTAATATTTCATGTATATTTTTCATAATCATTTCTGTTTCTTCTGCAATACTATTATTGATAATTAAATTATTTTTTGGATTTATAGCAATTTGTCCTGAACAATAAAGAGTTTTGTCAATTAAAACTGCCTGACTATATGGGCCAATAGCTGCAGGTGCATTTCTGGTATTTATAATTATTTTTTTCATGAATTTAAATTAAAAATTGAACTTCCAATGCGAACCATATTTGCATTGTTTTTTATAGCATAGGTGTAGTCACCACTCATACCCATTGATAAAATTTTAATATCATTATTTTTTATTGTCTCAAAAATATTTGATAAGAATGAAAATTCAGATTTTATAACAGATATATCATTAGTATTTGTTGCCATTCCCATAAGGCCAATTATTTTAATATTGGTAAATTTTTTACTGTCAGTAATAAACTCATTTATTTCTTTTTTATCAATTCCAAATTTATTAGATTCTTTTGCAATTTTAATTTGAACTAAACATTTTATTACTTTATTTATTTTAATAGCTCTTTTATTAATTTCATTTAGTAGTTTGATTGAGTCAATGGAATGAATCAAATCAACATATTTAATAATATTTTTAACTTTGTTTCTTTGTAAATGACCAATCATATGCCATTTAATATCATTTGGCATAGCTTCAGCTTTTTTAGATAGTTCAATGGCATTATTTTCGCCAAAAATTTTTTGTCCGCAACTATATGCTTCATGTATTGAGGAAATAGATTGTTTTTTTGAAACAGCAACTAATGTCACATTATTTGGTAAAGAATTTTTTATTTTAATAATATTTTCTCTTATACTCATATTAAAACTTGTAAATTGTTAGGCCTGATCTAAGTTTAGGTTCAATATATGTACTTTTTGGAGGCATATATTTGTTTTTATCTGCAACTTTTTTAATCTCATTAATTGTTATAGGTTTCAGAATGAATGCAATATCGAAAGATTTAGAATTTATTTTATTTTTAACTTCGGAAAAATCAGTATTATTTGGCAAAAACTCCATCTTATCTGTTTTTCTTTCGTCATTAATGTTTAAAATTGGAAATAATATATTATTAAATAAGATAGAAACGCCAAGACTACATATTTCATTATCAATATAACTGTCTTTCTTTGGTTGTAATAAGTATTTCTGATTAGATTTAAACATTATAATTTCATTTTGTTTTATTGGTATATCTAAAATTGTCTTATTAATATAAAATTTTTCATCAATTTTGTTAAGTAATTCAAAATCCGTAATATTTGTTTTAACTAATCTATTAAAGCTTGAAACACGTAATTGTTCTTCACTAATTAACAATGACATTATGTTTGTATTATCTTTCAACTTGCTAGTTGATGCACATCTATGATGTCCATCAGCAATATATGCTTTATCAATATTCTCAAATTCCTTAGTTATCTGATCAATTATTTTTTTGTTTGAAATTTTCCATAGTTTATGTAGTACTTTATCTGTAGTAGTAAATTCATATTCAGGTCGAATTTTTTTAATATTCTGATAAATACTTTTTAGATTATTATTTTTTTTATGAGCCAAAAGTATAGCGTCAGCTTGAAATCTTGTTTCCTCTAAATATTCTACAAACATTTTTTCTTTACTATAAATAGTATTCTCATGTTTTTTAATATTGTTGTTAGTGTAATCATCTGAGCTAACAAGTCCAACTATTCCGATATATGATGTTAAGTTATAGCATTGCTCATATAAATAATAACAATCTTCATTATCTGAAATTAAAATATTGTTATTACAAAATTCTTGAAATTTTTTTTTAATAAGTTTAAATTTTTCGCTACCAAAAAGCTTATTTTTTATATTAAAATCTGGATTGATAATGTGTAAAAAAGTATAAGGATTATTTTTTATTTTTTCTGCAATAGTTTTATTTGAGTAAGTTAGATAGGATCTAGATGCAAATAAATTTGCTTTATCTCTTATGGGTCTAATTGCATTAAACGGAATAATTTTCACTTTATTCTTTGTTGTAAAATTTTATGATTTTTTCAGCTAATTCTATTCCTACTCTTTCTTGTGCTTCTTGAGTTGCTGCTCCTATGTGAGGGGTTAGTGAAATATTATCTTGCATTAATAAATGAATAGATGGAGAGGGTTCGTTATTATAAACATCTAATGCAGCGTAGGCTAATTTTTTTTTCTCTAAAGAAAACATTAAAATATCTTCATCTATCAATCCACCTCTTGATGTATTTATTATTCCCGCACCTGTTTTCATTAATTTAATTTCTTTTGCAGTTATAATAGGCTTATTATCAATTTTTGGAATATGTAAAGTAATAAAGTCAGATTTTTCAAGAACAATATTTATAGAATCTGTTTCTATTGTAAATGTTTTTTTAGAATTATCAAAAAATTTTAAGGATATATTAGCTTCAGAAATTGTTTTGTCGTGCGCTAAAACATTCATACCTAAACCAATTGCTATTCTTGCAACTTCTTGTCCAATTCTACCAAAACCAATTATACCTAATGTTTTTCCAAATAACTCTCTTCCAGATGAATATCTTTTTTTTAATTTTTTAAAATCTTTTTCACCTTCCATTGGCATTTTTCTATTTGAATCATGTAAAAACCTTACCATTCCAAATAGGTGTGCAAATACAAGTTCTGCAACAGATAAAGATGATGCTTTTGGTGTGTTAATTACCTGTATACCTTTGTCAATAGCATATTCAACGTCAATATTGTCCATTCCAACTCCACCTCGACCAATTAATTTAATACTAGGACAATTATCAATAATTTCTTTTCTTATCTTGGTTGCACTTCTAACTAAAATTACTTCATAATTATTCTTGTTGATTGAATCTAATAAACTGTCTTGATTTACATGTTCATTTGTTATATTAAATCCTTTATCTTTCAACAAATCAATTGCTATTTCTGATATTCCATCATTTGCTAGTATATTTATCATTTTATAATTTTTCTACTTTTTGCATTACATCTATTAGTACTTTAATACTGTCAATTGGCATTGCATTATAAATTGAAGCTCTATATCCTCCAACAGACCGATGACCTTTTATTCCGCTAATTTTAGATTTTAAGCATTCATCTTCAAAAATTTTTTCTTTTTCTTGATCCAATATCGAAAAAGTAACATTCATATTTGATCTATCTTCTAAATTAGCTATTCCATTAAATAAACTATTTCTGTCTATTTCTTTATATAATAAATTTGCTTTTTCATTATTTACTTTTTCAATGTAATCAATCCCACCTTTATCTTTTAACCATTCAAGTGTTAGCATTGAAACATATACAGAAAATACTGGTGGTGTATTAAACATACTTTCTTTATTGATGTGGGTTTGGTAGTTTAGCATTGTAGGAATATCTCGATCTGTTTTATTCAAAACATCATTTTTAACAATTACCATTGTCGCTCCTGCTGGTCCCATATTTTTTTGAGCTCCAGCATAGATAATATCAAAATTATTAATATTAATTTTTCTGCTAAAAATATCTGAACTCATATCACATACCATTGGGCTAGATATATTAGGGAAATTTTTTATTTGAGTTCCAAATATTGTATTATTTGATGTACAGTGAAAGTAATCAATATTTTCTGGAACATTGTAATTGTTAGGAATATAATTAAAGTTTTTATCAGATGAGTCTCCAACAACTATTGTATTTCCAAAAAGTTTAGCTTCATTAATAGCTTTTTTAGACCATGTTCCTGTATTTAAATAGGCAGCTGTACCATTTATTTTCATTAAGTTATAAGGAACCATTAAAAATTGTAAACTTGCACCACCTTGCAAAAAAAGAACTGAATATCCTGTTGGTATATGAAGTAGTTCTTTAACTAATGAAATAGATTTGTTCATTACATTTACAAAAGCTTTACTGCGATGAGAAATTTCTATAAGTGAAAGAGAGTTTTCAAAATCTAATATAGCTTTTGAAGCTTTTTTAAATACATCCTCTGGTAAAATACATGGACCTGCCGAAAAATTATGTGTTTTCATTAAATTTTATTTAACTCGTTCTATATATGATCTTTTTTCAGTATCAATTTTAATTTTATCACCTTCCTCTATAAAAAGAGGAACATTAATTTTAGCTCCAGTTTCAGTTGTGGCAGGTTTTGTTGCATTTGTGGCAGTGTTTCCTTTAACTCCAGGCTCTGTATGACTAATTTCTAATATTACATGTAATGGAAGTGAAGCAGAAAGAGGCATACCTTCATCTGCATGAAATAAAACATCAATGTTATTTCCTTCCTTGAGAAATTCCACATTACTAATAAAATCTTTTTGAAGCATAATTTGTTCATAGTCATCATTATTCATTAAATGATAACTATTTCCTTCAGAATATAAAAATTGATATTTTCTATTTTCAATTCTAATAATTTCAATTTTAACTCCAGCAGTAAATGTATTTTCAAGTAATCTTCCGCTATTTAAATTTCGTAGTTTACTTCTAACAAATGCAGGTCCTTTTCCTGGTTTAACATGCTGAAATGATTCGATTTTCCAGGGTTCACCATTGTGTTGTATGCAAAGACCATTTCTAAATTCCGCTGTTGTTGCCATATTTTTATTTTTGATTATAACCTTTCATAATACCTCTTCCAGAACCTTGTATAAATGATATAATTTCATCTCTTTCTTCAGATGCTATAATTTCAGTTTCAATATTTAAAATTGCTTGTGTATTATTGTAATTATTTTGATACAAAATTCTAAAAATATCTTGAATATGTTTGATTTTTTCATCACTAAATCCTCTTCTTCTCAAGCCAATTGAGTTAATTCCAACAAATGACAATGGTTCTCTTGCTGCTTTAACATAAGGAGGTACATCTTTACGAACTAATGAGCCTCCAGAAATCATTGCATGTTTACCAACGCTAACAAATTGGTGTAAAGCAGATAAACCTCCAATAATTGCATAATCTCCAAGTGTAACGTGACCTCCCATTGCAACACTGTTTACAATTATGCAATTATTTCCAACTTTGCAGTCATGCGCAATATGTGCATAAGCCATAATTAAACAATTATTTCCAATAGTTGTTTTACCACTAGCTAAAGTACCTCTATTTATTGTAGAACATTCTCTAATTGTACAATTATCACCAATAATCGTTAGCGATTTTTCACCTTGAAATTTTAAATCTTGAGGTATAGCTGAAATTACTGCTCCTGGAAATATCCTGCAATTTTCTCCAATTCTAGCTCCTTCCATAATTGTTACATTTGATCCTATCCATGTTCCTTTTCCAATAACTACGTCTTTTTCAATGGTTACAAATGGTTCAATAACTACATTTCTTGCAATTTCTGCGTTAGAGTCAATATATGCTAGTGGTTGGTGCATTTTATATATTTTTAGGTGAAATTTGAGCTAATAAATCAGCTTCTACTACAATTTTTCCATTAACAAATCCTTTTCCATGCATATGACATAATCCTCTTCTTATTGGAGAAATTAAATTTAGACGAAAAATTAAGATATCACCAGGAAC
>CEWG01067077.1_pt1 | contig 20783 bp, 21 predicted proteins | sample 361411 | NCBI WGS metagenome assembly CEWG01 (sample SAMEA2622173, study PRJEB7988) | marine metagenome | biome: marine biome (ENVO:00000447); feature: surface water layer (ENVO:00002042); material: "saline water (ENVO:00002010), including plankton (ENVO:xxxxxxxx)" | depth 5 m | reverse complement strand
TCTTCGAGTTGATCTGCCATATTGGCTCTTTCGAGAATAGGGCGAGTAACAGTATAGTTATTTGCAGTGATATATTGGGCTCCTGCCTTTATGTAATCTAAATGAATCTCTTTTATTTCTTTTGTATTAGTAGTTAATGCTAAAGCTGACCATATAGATTCAATATGAGATGGAACTTCTACGCCTCTAAATCTCAGCTCAGATCCCATTCCTCCATCTCCGACAAGTACATTCTTCATATTAATCTCCCCAATCTTAATTTTTAAATAATTTTTTTAGATATTCCAGCACTTTATTTGGTTCTTCCATCATAAGGGAATGACCGGACCCTTTAATTTCCTCTACAACAGGATTTTTGAAAGCCTGGATTAAATCTTGAGCTTTAAATTTAGGAGTCAAATAGTCATTAGATCCAAGGATCAGCTGAACATTTGCTTTTACTCTTCTGGCTTTATCCAGTCCATCAGTAAAATCAGCACAAGCTTTTAAGTCTTTATAAATAACTCCTTTACCACTTTTTTGCATTAATCTTTTAGTAGATTCTGTCATCCAAATACCAGGATTTTTATTTCCTCCAATTCTTGAGGAATAGCTGTAGCCCATAAAAGTCAGAATATCTATAGCAATTTGGGAATTATTTTTAGCAGAGTCTAATAAAGCATCATTAACTTGCATAGGGAATGCAGTACCTATCATAGATAATGCATTTACTCTTTCGGGCTGTTTTGATGCCATTTCTAAGCCAATTAATGAACCCATACTGTGCCCAACAATTGAAAAATTAGAAATCGAGTTCTTATCTAAGAAAGTGAAAATATAATCTGCAATATTAGGTATAGAAGAAATGGCCTTGTCTTTATTATTTCCATGTCCTGGAAGATCTATTGCTAAAACATCTTTCTTCTTCCTTAAAAAATGTCTTACAGGTAATGTCCAGACCGTGTGATCCATTCCCGTTCCATGAACAAAGATAATAGGATTTGTATTTTTAATTTTTTTAGAACTTGGATGATAAAACATTTTATCTATTAGCTTGTTTTAATGCTTCTTGCAGGTCTTCTTTTAAATCATCAATATCTTCTATTCCTACAGATAATCTAACTGTATTTTCAGTGATCCCTGCCTTTCTTAGAGCAGCTTTGTCCATTCTATGATGAGTCGTGCTAGCAGGATGAATGACAAGAGACTTTGCATCGCCTACATTGGCAAGATGGGAAAATATGTTTAAAGATTCAATAAATTTCTTACCAGATTCATATCCACCTTTTATTTCAAAAGTAAAAACGGCCCCCGAACCTCTTGGTAATATTTTTTTAGCAAGATCATAATCAGGATGATCTGGTAATTCAGGATAAGACACACTTTTTACTTCTTCATGAGTAGAAAGAAAATCAACAATTTGTCGCGTATTAGAAATATGTTTCTCCATCCTTAGACTGAGTGTTTCAAGTCCTTGCAAAATTAAAAAAGCTGTATGAGGACTCATGCAAGCACCAAAATCTCTTGCTCCTTCCTTCCTAGCTCTGTTTATGAATGCTGATGGTCCAAATTCATCTACAAACTTCATATCATGAAAGCCTTTATATGGTTCATTCAAAGTCTTAAATAGACTGTTAGAGCTCCAATCAAATTTTCCACTATCTACTAAAAGGCCTCCTATCACTACACCATGTCCAGATAAGAATTTAGTAGCTGAATGGAATACTAGATCTGCTCCAAGGTCGAACGGTTTCATTAAATAGGGAGTTGTGAACGTAGAATCTACTAGGAGAGGTAACTTATTCTTATGGGCAATATTTGAAATTAATTCTATATTCATCACATCCAAACCAGGATTACCTAAAGTTTCTCCAAACAATAAACCTGTATTCTTCTGAATTGCATCTTTTACAAGTTTAGGTTTTCTAAAATCAACGAAAGAGGTTTTGATTCCAAAGCGGGGTAAAGTGTATTCAAGTAAATTATGACTTCCTCCGTATAAGCTTTTGGAAGCTACGATATGAGAGTTTTTACCAAGTATTGTTGTTATTGCTAAAAATAGTGCAGCCTGTCCACTTGCCGTTGATATTGACCCTATGCCTCCTTCAAGAGAACTTATCCTCTCTTCTAGAACTGCATTTGTAGGGTTAGTTATGCGCGAATAAACATGACCTGCCATTTCGTTATTAAAAATTCCAGCTGCAGTATCTGAGTCTGGAAATATAAACGAAGATGTTTGATAAATCGGTGTAGCCCTTGCTCCGAAGTCACTGTCTGGTTTACTTCCTGCATGCAGAGACAATGTATCTAAATTTAAATCCTTAGGTTTTTTCATAACTTCTCAGTTCTTTGATAATGGAAATTGCCATTAAAGGGTATACAAGCATCAATGGCAATGAAGTAATTAAAATAATATCTAAAGCTACGCTATGATCAGAATACAAAACTAAAGCTGCAGGCAATATTCCTAAAATAATAGCCCAAAAAAGCCTTAAATTTTTATGAGGACTTGTAGCCTTTCCATCTTTCTTCAGTACATGATATGAAATTACATAAGACATTGAATCGTAAGAAGTGGTTATAAAAACAACGGTGATGATACAAAAAATTAAAAGCATCAAATTTTGTAAAGGCAAACTGGCAATCACTTGTATAGCTGTTTCAGCATGGCCATCTGTCTTCATGTTTTGGACTATATTCATCTCACCACTCAAATCGCTACTCATAGCGTAACCACCTAAGATGGTATAAAACAGCCAAGTTCCTAAAGTTCCAAAAAATAACATACCAAAAATAATTTCTCGTAATGTTCTCCCTTTTGATATTCTTGCTATAAATAATCCAACTAAAGGCCCAAATGCTACCCACCATGCCCAATAGAAAATAGTCCATTCTTTTGCAAATTCAGATTCCTCTGCAATACCTAATGTACTCATATCCCAGAAATAAATAACTGAATAATATATTCCGGAAAAGGCTAATTCTGAAAGCTCTAATAAATTCACAGAAGTTAAAATTAAAAATAAAAAAAACAAAGCCAAGGCCAGATTGAAGTTACTAAGGTTTTTTATACCTTTATTGAGGCCCTTATATACGCTGAATCCAAATAAACTGACACATATACCTATAACTCCAAGATCTAGATATAAGTTATTGTTTATGTTTGCTAAATTACTAAATCCACTGGATAGCATTGGCACGTATGAACCTATTGTTCCGCCAGCAGCACCTACAGTTGAAAGTATAAAAATAAGATCTATAAATCTTCCAAATATAGATGATTCTATGTTTTTAAATCCCAATCCCGTTAAACTAGAGCTCAGTCTCAGCGAATTAAGATTATATTTATAAAAAGCTATTGAAAGTGCTATTGCCGGGATACCGTATATAGACCAAGCGCTTATCCCCCAGTGAAATAATCCATAAGCTGTTGCAAGAGAATAAGATTCTTCAGAATAAGGAATGATTCCAAATTGGGGTATTTCTATGTAATAGGCCCACTCTACACCTGACCAGTAAATAATACCTCCACCTATCCCTGAACAAAATAACATTCCGATCCAGCTAAAGTAAGAAAATTCAGGTTTAGAGGTACTTCCACCAAGTTTATATGATCCGTATTTTGAAGAGCCCAAAATAATTAAAAACAAAAAACAACCTATCGTTAAGACTAAGTAAGATGATCCGAATATTCTAGTGATATTTTGATAAGCTATCTCGATACTTGATTTCGCAAAATTTTCATCTCCAAGAATAAATAAGGCTGTAGAAAATACTATAAACAAGCTTATAAAGAGTGTTGCTCGATCAATGCTATATTTATTTAGTGTTTTATTTAATCCAAGCATATTAAGAGATCATATCTCTAAAGAAGTTTTTAAGAATAAAGGGCTTTAAAGTCATCGGCAAATCAAGCTTACTAGGTATACAATAGCGAACTTATTATGAGTGACAAGAAAATAAACAAAATAGTTTTGGCATATTCAGGTGGTCTGGATACTACTGTCATACTTCACTGGTTGAAAAACACTTATGATGCAGAGGTAATTGCATTTACGGCTGACATTGGTCAGGATCATGATCCAGAATTAGTTGAAAGTAGAGCCAATTCTATCGGCGCGTCAAAGATAATAATTGAAGATTTAAAAGAAGAATTCACCAGAGATTATATTTTTCAAATGCTAAAAGCCAATACCTTGTATGAAGGAGAGTACTTACTTGGAACTTCTATTGCGCGTCCGCTTATAAGTAAAAGACTTGTAGAAATAGCTGTAGAAGAGGGTGCAGATGCCATAGCACATGGAGCAACAGGTAAAGGCAATGATCAAATAAGATTTGAAATTGGATCATATAGTTTGAACCCAGAAATAGAAGTTATCGCACCTTGGAGAACTTGGGATTACTCTTCAAGAGCAGATTTAGTAGATTACTGTAAGAAGCACCAAATAGAGATTGAGAGTAGTCCTGATGAGCCCCTTTATTCAACAGATGAGAATCTGCTTCATACTTCTTACGAAGGAGAGATACTGGAGGATCCTTCTGTAGAAGCACCAGAAGAAATATGGCAAAGAACATCTTCGTTAGTGGATGCACCTGATAAAGCAGAAAGATTATCAATTTCCTTTAATGAAGGCGTTGCCACCTCTATCAATGATAAGGTTTTAACTTCTTCAGAAATTCTTACTCATTTAAATGAATTAGCAGGTAAACACGGAATCGGCAGACTAGACCTAGTAGAAAATAGATTTACTGGTATGAAATCTAGAGGTTGTTATGAAACCCCTGGAGGCACTATTCTTTTAAAGGCTCATAGGGCCATTGAATCCATTACCTTAGATAGTCAAGCAGGACATCTTAAAGATGAAATTATGCCAAAGTATGCTCAATTAATTTACGATGGTTTCTGGTGGAGTCCTGAAAGAGAAGCTCTTCAAGCTTTAATTGATAAAACCCAAGAATGTGTATCTGGTTCAGTAGAAATATCTCTTTATAAGGGTAATGTGACCATAATTGGAAGATCTTCAGAATATAGCTTGTATGATTCCAAGATAGTTACTTTTGAAGATGACGAGAATACCTACAACCAAGCAGACGCTACAGGATTTATAAAGATTAACTCATTAAGATTAAAGCAATTTGCTAGAAGAAAGAGAAAAACTAATCAGTAACACCCAGCTTTTTCTGTAACTTAGTATTTGAAGTTGTGTAACCAAATGGAACTCTTTCTCCGGGGTTGCTCCTTCTATAAGCCTCTTGCACAGCTAAGGTAGTTTCATGAAATCCACATAAAATTAAATCTAATTTTCCAGGATAATCATTTATATCACCAACGGCGAATATTCCTTTAGTAGAAGTTTCAAATTTTTCTGTATCCACTGATATTTTTTTATTGTTCATATCTATTCCCCATTCAGAAATTGGACCTAGTTTCTTATTGAGACCAAATAAAAAAAGAAGTTCATCACAGTGAATTTCTTCTATTTCTTTTGTTTCAAAATTCTTAAGCTCAACACCTGAGATTTGATCTTCACCAATCAAGCTTTCTATAACGTAGGGAGTCTTGAGTTCAATATTTCCTTCTTTGACTAGTTCTCTCATTTGAGCTTCCGTATTGGGCGCTCCCCTAAACTCGTCTCGTCTATGGATTAATTTAATTGATTTAGCAATATCAGAGAGCTCTACTGTCCAATCTAATGCGCTGTCTCCGCCACCGAATATCAATAGATTTTTATCTCGATATTTTTCTTTAGATCTAACCGCATAGGAAACACCTTTTTCTAAGTAACGATCAGGGTCATCTATATTTGGTGGTCTTCGAGGTTCAAAGGAGCCTGCACCTGCTGCTATAAAAATACTTTTCGCTTCAAATATATTTTTTTCCGAAGTAGTTACTCTCCACGAGCTTACTTCTTCTCCAGATATTTCTTCAATCTTTTCAACTCTTTCATTTAGGAAAACTTCATAATTAAAGGGTTTAATTTGCTCTAATAGGGCATCTACATGTTCCTGGGCAGTTTGATTTGCCACTCCAGGTATATCATAGATAGGTTTTTCAGGATACAGTTCGCTGCATTGTCCTCCGATCTTATCTAGATTGTCTATCAGAATACATTCTAGCCCTAGTAGACCTGCCTCAAAGACAGTAAATAATCCCACCGGACCAGCACCTATTATCAAAATATCAGTTTCTTTATTCATTATCTTACCTGCATACCCGGCACTGCTCCTTCATCAGGAGATAATATAAAAATTCCTAAGTCATCATCGCCTGCAGCAAGAATCATTCCTTCCGAAGTTCCAAACCTCATCTTTCTATGCTTTAGATTGTTTACACAAATGACCATTTTATTTATCAAAGATTCTGCTTCGTATGCTTTCTTCATACCTGCAAAGACTGTTTTATTTCCAAAAGAACCAACATCTAATTCAAGTTTTAGGAGTTTATCAGCTTCTTCTACAGGTTCAGCGCTTATGACCTTGGCTACCCGTAAATCTAATTTCATGAAATCTTCAATTGTTATTTCGTCCATCTTAGTTCCCTAATAAATTATTTATGTGATTTTCATCTATTCTAGTGATAATGGGGCTAAACTCATTGATCTTACATCCTGTAAGAGGGGTTTCCATATTTTCCCATGATATATTATTTTCATTCAGAAATTCAAAAGCTTTATTTGTAAACCCAGGTATTACGGGGTGCAACATAATAGTAATTATTCTAAATAAATTCATAGAAGTAGTGCAGATTGCATGAACTAAATCCTTATTACCTTCGTCTTTTATTAAAACCCATGGCTCTTTAGAATCAATATATTGATTTGCTTTATCAGCTAAGGACATGATCTCTTTAATTGCCTTACTCAATTCGAGCTTTTCGTATAACTGAGAAATAGTTTTTGCTTTCTCCTCAAACTCTTTAAGTAGTTCAGGTTGATCAAGATTTTCTGAGAGAACACCTCCAAAATCCTTATTTAAAAATCTTGCTGTTCTGCTGGCTATATTTGCATATTTATTTACTAAGTCTGAATTACTTTTTTGCTTGAAATCTTCTAAGTTTAGGTCAATGTCATCAACACCAGTTCCTAATTTAGAGGCGAAAAAGTATCTAAGATAATCAGGATCTAAATTACCTATATAATTTTCTGCCGAAATAAAATTTCCTCTTGATTTAGACATTTTCTCACCATTTAGAGTGAGGAATCCATGAACAAACACTCCGTCGGGAGTTTTTAAATCTGATTCTGACAACATTACAGGGAAGAATAGAGTATGAAAATACATGATATCTTTCCCTATGAAGTGAAATACTTCTGAGTTCGAATCAGGTTTCCAAAAGGCTTCAAAATTTGATTCAGCATCAATTTTTTTTAGGTAATTTAAATGACTGGCAAGATAACCTATGGGGGCATCTAACCACACGTAAAAATATTTATCTTTGTGATCTGGTATCTCAAATCCAAAGTAAGGACTGTCACGACTTATATCCCAATCTCTTAACTCTCCTTCAAGCCATTCGTTGAGTTTATTTCTTACCGGCTCTTGTATGTTTGAGTTATTCAGCCAACTAATAATTTCTTTCTTCAACTTACTTAACTTAAAAAAGAGATGTTCAGATTCTTTGATAATAGGTTTTGATCCGGAAATAACAGATATGGGATCTTTTAACTCTGTTGCATCATATGTAGCACTACATTTTTCGCAATTATCTCCATATTGATCTTTTTCATGACAAACAGGGCAACTACCTTTCACGTACCTATCTGATAAGAACATTTCTTTGCTTGTATCAAAGAGTTGATTGATTTTTTTTTGAACTATTAAGTCTTTTGATTTTAAAGAAGAGAAAATTCTTTCAGAGAGTATCTTATTTTCTTCACTATGAGTCGTGTAGAAATTATCATGAGATATTCTAAATTCTTTAAAAGTGGATTTATGTTCCTCGTATATCGAGGCAATGAGCTCTTCAGGAGTTATTTCAAGCTCTTCAGCTTTTAACATTATTGGCGTTCCATGGGCATCGTCAGCACAAACGTAAGTGCAGTTATTTCCATAAAGTCTTTGGTATCTAACCCAAATATCTGTCTGTGTATGCTCTAGAATATGTCCCAGATGTAAAGGTGCATTTGCATAAGGCAGAGCACTTGTAACTAAAATTGATCTTTTTTCAGAATCTTGAGTCATTGTAGGGTTAAAATAACGTACTAGGAGCAATTATAACCTACTTGATTGGTATCTCTTTTAAGAAAATATGGCACAAACCGAAAATAAATTAAGAATTCCTGAAACTCTTAGAAAAGTTAAAAATATAGTTGGTGTTTTTTCCGCAAAGGGTGGAGTCGGAAAGTCTGCTATCTCACTGCAAATTGCTTTAGCTCTTAAAGATAAGGGTTTAAAAGTAGGGCTAGTAGATGCAGATATTTACGGACCATCTCAGCCAGTTATGCTTAATTCTGCTCCAGGAGAACTTAAACTAACACAAGATAAGGTTATAGAGCCTTTAATGAAAGACGGTATTAAGTTTATATCTATGGGATTAATTTCAAATGAGAAGATGCCAGTTATATGGAGAGGACCCATGGTGAGCGGTGCGGTAATGCAACTACTATCACAAACTGAATGGGGTGAATTAGATTATCTAATTGTTGATACCCCTCCAGGAACTGGCGATGTTCAGCTTACTCTGCTTCAAAGAATTCCTTTAACATCATCCATAGTGGTTACAACACCTCAAAAAGTTGCAATTTCTGACTGCAAAAAAGGAATAGAAATGATAAATAAACTTAATCTTCCAATATCAGGTCTAATAGAAAATATGAGCTGGTTTAAGCCCGATGAAACAGATAAAAAGTATTATTTATTTGGCAGAGACGGAGGTAAAGAATTATCCGAAGAATATTCTCTAGATCTTCTTGCTCAACTTCCTTTAGTGGAGTTAACAGACGATGAGAATATACAAAATAATCCTATTCTAAAGAAAGAATTTGTTAATATATCTGACAAGTTGACGGAATCAATAAAAAATCTTAAGGAGAAGAAATCTGCTGGCATTCCTCAGATAAACATAATTCAATGAATAGGATGGTGTTTTACAGATTCCTCATAATATTCCTTTTATCTCCGCTTACTTATGCAGATATTGATCCTTTTCAAAAAATTAATGAAAAAACTCATAACTTAAATCAGGCATTAGATTTACAAGTTGCCTCACCTGTTGCAAGACTTTATAAAAATATTACTCCCGATTTCTTGGAAATTGGAGTTACCAACTTTACTCATAATATTGAAGATTTGAGCATAGGTATTAACAATATATTACAAGGCAAACTAAGGGCAGGCCTATCTGATTTCTCTAGATTTACACTAAATTCTTCTATTGGCTTAGTTGGATTTGTTGATGTGGCGTCGCATCTTGGCTTTACTAAACATGACGAAGATTTTGGTCAAACACTAGCAGTCTGGGGAGTCCCCGATGGGCCTTATATAGTTTTACCAGGATTAGGTCCCAGTACCATGAGAGACACTCTAGCAATGATTCCAGATGCTTTTTTAACGCCTCTTTGGCTGATAGACCATGATAGGACAAGTTATTCTTTAACAGCTATTGACCTAGTTGATACTCGCGCTCGTTACTTAGGCCTTGAGAGTATCGTGATAGGAGATGAATATTTGTTTTATAGAGATGCATATCTACAAAGCAGGAGTTTTGAAATAAAAGATGGCGAAGTGGAAGATAGTTTTGATGACTTTGATGACTTTGATTAACTATCTCTAACTTTTAATTTAATATTTATATAGTCACCATGGCTGATATGCACTAAATCTGAGATCTTTCTTATTAGATGTTCTTCATATTTATCTAAACTGCTGTCTGCGTAAGCAATTTTCCAAAGGTTTTCTAACAAATTTAATTTATCAGAATATTCAAATTCATCATTTACTGTTCGCGTATACTCATAAAGCGATGTACTTTCTGTGACAGTATTTTCAGCATCCGTGATTATCTCTTCTATAGTTTCTTCTTCGAGATTGTAAGAATTGATTAGTGCCTCTTTTAATGATTCTTTTTCCTCATTATTGAATTCCTTATCAGCGAATGCTATTTCGACCAGCAAAGCTGCACAAGCTTTATCTAGTTTGGCAAACTCAGAAGATTCCTCAATTTCTTCATCTTTTGAAAAGTTAGATAACAGGTCTTTAATCTTTTTTATCATGCTATTTCTTTTTTAAGTAGGAATTCAAAATTCTCTAAAGGATTAATTTCATTATTTAAGGAGACAAGATATTTTCTTATATCTTTAGCTCCATCAAAACCTTTGAATAGACCCATTAAATGTCTAGTGATATGTGTAATTTTTGTTCCGCTTTCTACTTCGTTTCTAAGATAAGGAATTATCTTTTTGAGAATATCTGATCTAGAAATCTCTTTCTTTTCCTCAGAGTAGATTTCGTTATCTACTTGAGATAGCAAAAGGGGATTGTCATATGCTTCTCTACCCATCATTACGCCATCGACAAATTGCAAGTGTCTTAATGATTCGTCTATTGATTTTATGCCTCCATTAATTACAAATTTTATTTCTGGAAAAGTATTCTTCAGTTCGTATACTCTTTCATAATCCAAAGGTGGGATTTCTCTATTATCTTTAGGACTTAATCCATTTAGCCATGCCTTTCTGGCATGAATTATAAATGTATCGCATCCAGCATAACTTACTTCTTTTACAAAGTTATCGAGATGTTGATTTTGATCCATATCATCAACGCCTATCCGGCATTTAACGGTTATAGGAATTTTTGTTGCGATATTCATTTTGTTTATACACTCAGCAACCAATCCAGGTTCTTTCATTAGAATGGCTCCAAACCTTCCTTTCTGAACCTTACTGCTCGGACAACCTACATTTAAATTTACTTCGTTATATCCAAACTCTTCTCCAAAAGTTGCTGCTTCAGCAAGAGCTAATGGATCACTGCCTCCAAGTTGCAAGGCTAGAGGGTGTTCGTCCGCATGATATTTAAGAAGTTTATCTGTATTGCCTTTTAATACAGCATTCACATGAAGCATTTCAGTATAAAGAAAGCTTTTTTTAGTCAGTAAACGATGAAAGTACCTACAATGGCGATCTGTCCTATCCATCATAGGGGCAATACAAAAGTTATGACTCATTAAGGATGAAGCGGCAGTGAGTAATAATCAAAGAATAAATACATTATTACTGTGCAAATCACTAATGTAAGTATCATAACTGGTAATCCTTTTTTGGCCCATTTCAGAGGTGTAATTGCCATATCAGGATTGCCAGTAGTTTTAGCTAGCTTTTCTGACACTGTGACAATGTAAACATTTGCGGTTGAACCAATATGCGTTCCATTTCCACCCATTCCCACACCTATAGCCAAACACCAACATAAGGCTGCTATATTTACACCTACGGTCTCTAGTGAGGCGATAATAGGTATCATGGCTGCAGTGAAAGGAATATTGTCTATAGCGGCTGACATGATTGCCGCAACCCACATTAATGCTATACAGGTCATCATGAAGTTTTCTTGAATAACTTCACCTGAAACTGGATCGATTAAAAAAGGAACAATATATTGACCGAGGTATTCAAGGAACTTACTTCCTTCAACGCCACCGACCAACATAAATAAAGCTACAAAAAACATTAGAAGTGGAATTTCATGTGTCATATTCTTCATAACATCTTCAAACTCTATTTCCTTAGCGAGAATAGTTAATAGAATTAATCCTGTACCAGCAACCATCCAGGGTTCCCAGTGAATGGTGTTATGTATGACAAACAGGATGACCATTAGTCCAAGTATTGAGAGCGCTTTATTCCATAAAGCCTTATCTTTGTAAGGAATAGTATCTTCAAATTTACCTTCAGGTACTACAGCCAACTCTTCCTTGAATAAATATTTCATAAAGAAAAGGGTAGCAATCCATGCTACAAACACTATAGGAAACATCTTGTAGGCAAATGGCATAAAAGCAATATCAAAGGCCGATCCAATCATTAGATTAGGTGGATCTCCTACCAAGGTTGCGACACCTCCAGTATCTGATAGTAAGGCAGCAGCTAATAGGTAGGGAATAGCACTAACTTTCATTTTTTGACAAATCAATACTATAAGCGGTCCAAAAATTACTACTGTGGTCACATTGTCTAGCAATAGAGAAATAACTGTCACAGCGGTTCCAAGCAGGGCCAGAAGTAGGAATTGCCTACCCTTAGCTATCCTTCCAATGTTTGCTGCAAGTACTTCAAAACCACCGGTGTTAATCATGATAGCTACGACTGCCATCATTGAACCTAGTAGAAAGACAACATTCCAGTCTACCGCTTCAAAAGCTTCTTCTGGAGAATAAAATCCATAAGATTGACCTACAACAAGCATTACGGCTGCACCCGCCATAGCAACTTTTACCCTATGGAATCCATGCAGTGTTTCAGTAAAAATTAAAATAAAACTTGCAGCTAATATTATTCCAGAAACCAACATTCCTTGGTCCATTACTATCGTTTCCATACTTACCTCAATTTAATAATCTATTTTAAACTATTGTTTAATAGCTTAAACTTTAAAAATGATACCCGTAAACGATAATTTATTATTTACTCCTGAAAATATCAATACTTCTTCTGATTCAGGCATCTCGATAATTCTAAAGAATCAAGAGTTTTTAACCTCAAAGGCTTCCGAAATTCTTTTATTTGAAGATGAAGATTTGCAATGGTCTGAAATGACATTCGTAGACAAGCAATTCATCGGATACTTAAATGACAAGCCTTGTTTTCTCAATGTATTGAATTCTGAAAGTATCTTATCGGAGGAAACAATGCTAACTCCACTGAGAGGTTTGTTGGGTAGAATGCCGGATGCACTATTTACAGTCTGTTCTAGATCACTCCAATTAAGTGACTGGAAAAGAAATAATCAGTTCTGTGGTGTATGTGGCTCTCCTATGAATAGTCATGAGACAGAAAGAGCTATGTTTTGTGAATGTAATAATCTCCTCATTTATCCAAAAATTTCTCCTTGTATCATCGTTCTAGTAACGAAAGGAGAAGAGATGTTACTTGCTCATAATAAGAATTTTCCTGGAACTTTTTACAGTACGCTTGCTGGTTTTATAGAAGCTGGTGAATCTGCTGAAGCTGCAATTCATAGAGAAATATACGAAGAAGTTAAGGTTAAAGTTCAAAATATAGAATATTTTGGTAGCCAATCATGGCCCTTCCCAAGTCAACTTATGCTTGGTTATCATGCTGAATATTCAGAAGGAGAAATACAACCTGATGGCGTTGAAATAGATCATGCTGATTGGTTTCACTTTGAAGATCTGCCTCAAGTTCCTACTGGAAATATATCCATTTCCGGACAGTTAATTGAGAGTTATCTGAATAAATTAAAAAATTAACCCTTATTTCTAGGGTCATTAGAAGCTCTTCCCCAGTCTTTAGCTTTCTTCTCTTCTTTAATTATTTCTTCCTTAGGTGATTCTTTGGTAGCTGCCTTATTTGATTCCTTGGCTAATTTCGTAGCTTCCTTTTCTTTGTTTTCTTTAGGCGACTCGCTAGATGTTACTTTGTTATCTTTCGTCTCTGACAGTTCTTTTTTATTTTGCTGAACTTTTTTAGGTTCTTTAATTTCTGGTTTTACAGATTCAGTCTTTACTTGTTCTTCTTTCTTTGGTGGTTTGGAAGATTTTTCTTCTTTTATCTTCTTTTGCACATTCTTCTTTGGCGCTGTTTTCTTTACTTCATTAGTTTTAGTCTGATCGTTTTGTTTTTTACGATTGTCTGCTTTTTTGTCAGGTCTACTGTTATCTCTCTTTTCAGTATTTGTCTTTGATTTATTATTTGCAGGTTTTTTCTTCTCAGAAGTCCTGTCATTCTTGGGTTTATTATTATTCCTTGAAACGTTTCTTTGTTGAGGTTTTCTGTTTCTATTTTCTGGTCTCTTTCTATTTCTTGTATTTCTTCTTTTTTGTTTATTTTTTGATTTGTCATCCTCAGAACTGTTAAATAATTTTAAGAATTTTTTGAATATACCTTCACCTTTTTTCTTTGGCTTCTTGGGTGGAGTTAAACTAACAGCAGGTTTTTCAAGTTTAGGTTTCTTGTAGTCATTGGAAACGCTTCCGTTAGATTCTATTTCACTTTGTATATCATAGCTTGCATGATCTTTATTTTTTTTATCATCAGACCTTAGTCGAGTGACCTCAAATCTGTTATCAGATCTTGTGGGATCAGACACAACAATAACTCTTACACTAGTTCTTTCTTCAATCTCATTTACTCTTGCTCTTCTTTCATTGAGTAAAAATGTAGACATGTCAGAGGATACAATTGCCCTTACTTCGCCGCTTTTCTTTTTACTGGCTTCTTCTTCAATAAGTCTAAGGACAGCTGTAGAGAGACTAGCAACATCTTGAGTCCATCTTTCTTGCAACGAAGGTCTTAATCGTTGTCTAGACATTTCCATAAGACCAAATCTAGATATTCTTCCGACCTGGACTTTAGCTCTATCAATGGAAAGGGCAGACCATAGTTTATCTTCTACTGCTCTTTTGTTTTTCAAAGAAAGCATGTCTATAAAGTCTATTACTACGAGACCGCCTATATCTCTTAATCTCAATTGTTTACCTATTTCTACGGCAGATTCTAAATTTGTATTTAAGGCAGTTTCTTCAATATCGCTGCCTCCAGTTGCTTTTGCTGAATTGATGTCTATAGCAACTAAAGCCTCTGTTTGATCTATCACAATTGAACCACCACTAGGCAGTGATACCTCTCTTTGATATGCCGTTTCTATTTGGCTTTCTATTTGATAACGAGTGAATAAAGGTATTGCTTCATCGTACTTTTTAATTTTTTCTTCAAAATCAGGCATTAATTTAGAAGTAAAATCATGGGCCTTTTCAAAGGCCTCATCTGTATCGACCAAAACCTCTGTAATATCGTCTCTCAAGAAATCTCTCAGAGACCTTGAAATGAGATCGTTTTCTCTAAAAATCAAAAAAGGAGCTTTTCTCAATTGATTAGCTTCTAAAATTGCATCCCATAAATTGAGCAAATAATCCAAATCCCATTTTAATTCCTCTAGAGAAACTCCATCTCCAGCAGTTCGAACAATAAGACCCATTTCTTTAGGTATATTCAGTTGTTTAAGCTTTTCTCTTATTTCATCTCTAGCTTTACCTTCAATACTTTTTGATATACCTCCAGCCTCAGGACTATTTGGCATTAAAACAAGATAATGTCCAGGAAGTGAGATAAAAGTGCTTAATGCTGCACCTTTATTTCCTCTTTCTTCCTTTTCAACTTGTACGATAATTTCTTGACCTTGCGTCAATACTTCATTAATTGGGGTCTTAGCATCTTTGCCCTTATAGAGTCCAGGATTTAGCTCCTTAACTGGCAAGAAACCATGCCTTTCTGAGCCGAAGTCTACAAATGCAGCCCCAAGACTTTGTTCTATTCTAGATACTCTTGCCTTATAAATATTAGATTTCTTTCTTTCTTGACCTACTTGTTCAATATCAAAGTCATAGATACTCTGTCCGTCCACCAAAGCCACACGCAACTCTTCAGGTTGAGTTGCATTAATAAGCATTCTTTTCATGTTTTTCCCCGTATAGGGAAGCAGATAGCAAAAGCCGAAATATAATAAATAGTGTAGGCGGATTACTTTAATATGCCACGCCTACGTAGCGCTTGTTCTTGAGAGCTTTAGCCTCTCTGCTTCTTAAATTTAAATTCTAATTCTTTATGCGCCTTACAATTAACTCATTAAAATGCGCAAACACAGGCGTATAATAGCCTATAAAGTAGCTAGATTAAAGCTTTGTTTAAAATGGACGATATTCACCACCCTGTTTCCTTATTTGAAATCACCTCAGATTATGAAGGCGTGAGACTTGATAATTGTCTTATTTCAAAGATGAAAGGCCTTCCAAGAGCAAGAATTTACTCAATAATTAGAAAAGGAGAGGTGAGGGTAAACAAATCAAGATCAAAACCCAGTTTAAAGTTAAAAAAAGGGGATATTGTAAGGATACCTCCTTATCGAGTTTCTTCTAAGGGAGCAGTTTATTCATCTTCAAAAGATAAAGACAAGATTGCACTATCAATAATACGCAAGGAAAAAGATTTTCTGATAATTAATAAACCAACAGGAATTGCTTCTCACGGAGGAAGTGGGATCTCATCTGGTGTTATAGAAATAATTAGAGAAATAGATCCCAAATATAGAGATGCTCATTTGGCGCATAGAATAGATAGAGATACATCTGGCTGTCTGGTTATTGCACTTAGGAAATCTTTTCTAAGAAAGCTTCATGAAGAAATAAGAAGTAAAAATGTGGATAAAATCTATGATCTTGTTGTTTTTGGGAAATGGCCTGCAGATTTAACTGTTGTTGATGCACCATTATCTAAAAAAAAATCTGAGTCAGGAGAAAAAGAAGCTTTTGTAGAGAGTAAAGGTAAGAAATCTTTAACTGAGTTTAATCTAGTTAAGACTAATGAAGAATTCTCGCACCTAAAAGCAAAGATAATTACTGGAAGAATGCATCAAATTAGAGCACATGCCCAATTCAAAGGATTTCCTGTTGTTGGAGATAGGAAATACGGAGATAAACTACTAAATAAAGAAGCAAATAAATTGGGTTTAAATAGAATGCTTCTTCACGCTACCTCCATTAGCTTTAAAAACTTAGATATCGAATGCTCTTCAGATGTTCCTGATTTATTCTCAAAAATTATGTCATGAAAATTTTAAATTTAAACGAAGGCTCTTTTCCTATAAATTTTTCTATAAAACTAGAGACAGTAGATGTGCCTAACATAGGAAAGCTGCAAAAAGATCTTTTAATTGAGGCAGAAATACAAAAAATATCCAAAGATCTGTATCGTTGCGCAGGTCACATGAAAGGTCATTTCAATGATACTTGTCAAAACTGTCTCAAAGATACCGAAGTAGAAGTATCAAATGATATAAATGTGACAATCAAAGATTTAACTGAAATGCATCATGATTCCTCTGAACAAGACCAAACCCATTATCAGGATCTTGAATATTTTGATTTGCATCGCTTTATAGAGGAAGAATTAGCAATTATTTATCCAGATATCGTCAAATGTAGTGAAAATTGTCTAGAAGGGGAAATCTCACGAGGTAAAGAAAAAAACCTTCCTTTTAAAAAAATTAGAGACTTGATCGAATAGTTAATTTAAAATTCGCGCCGGAGCACATTATGGCAGTACAAAAAAGTAAGAAATCTAAATCAAAAAAGCTACAAAAAAGAGCGCATCAATCTCTTTCAAATCCAACTCTTTCTAATGACCCTGTTACTGGAGAGAGGCATTTAAGACATCAAATGACAGCCGATGGATTCTATAGAGGTAAAAAAGTAGTTGAAATCAAACAAAAAGAAGAAGCTCTAGAGGAATAAAACCTTGAATAAATTAGTAGGTTTTGCTTTTCCTGGGCAAGGCTCTCAGTCCCCTGGAATGCTCGTTGAGCATTTTAAAAATTCTGAAATCTTCAATACGGTTTTTGATATTTCTAAAGAAGTTTTAGGAATAGATTTTAAGCAACTAATACAAGAAGGCTCTGCAGAAGATCTATCTGCAACTCAAATAACGCAACCGCTTCTCCTGACAGCAAATTACGCAATTTGGAAAGTGGCTGATATCAATCCTAAGTCAGTTGATCTAATGGCAGGACATTCATTAGGTGAGTACTCTGCATATGTAGCTGCTGAATCTATCAAATTTGAAGATGCGCTTAAACTTGTTTCTCTTAGAGCTAAATATATGCAAGAAGCTGTGAAAGAAGGAGAAGGAGGTATAGCTGCTGTAATCGGACTTAACTATGATGGTCTCCTGGAAATTTGCAACAAAATAACAGATGAAGGAGACTTAGTCAGTATGGCTAATTTGAATTCTGAAAATCAAATCGTGATATCGGGTACCAAAACTGGTGTCGATAAAGCAATAATACTATGTAAGGAAAACGGAGCTAAAAGAGCCATACCCCTGGCTATGAGTGTTCCTTCTCACTGTAAATTAATGACACCTGCTTCGATTAAATTTGCAGAAGATTTAAACAAAGTTGAGTTTGCAGAACCTCAAACTAAGGTAATTCAAAACTTCTCAGTTACACATACAAGTGACGTAGCAATAATTAAAGAGAATCTTATTTCGCAGCTCTACAGTCCTGTAAGATGGGCTGAAATAATGAATTATTTTAATAACAACAATATTACTCATTTTTATGAATGTGGACCTTCTAAGGTTCTAACCGGCTTAATTAAAAAACAATTTACGAATACAAAGCTTCATTCTCTTGATGACTATGAAACTTTAACTTCTATAAAGGAAAATTAATATGAAGACAGCTTTGATTACAGGAGCATCAAGAGGAATAGGAAATGCAATTGCTCTCGAATTCTTAGAAAAAGGGTATTCTGTAATTGGTACAGCTACAACAGAAGCTGGAGCTGCTGAATTAACTAAAATAGGTATAAATGGACGGGTTTTAGATCTCAATAACGTTGATTCCATAGATCAGTTTTGGCAGAAACTGGAAGAAGACGGAGAAATAATTTCTTTGTTAATTAATAATGCAGGTATCACTAGAGACAACATTGTTTTAAGGATGTCCGATGATGAGTGGTCAGATATCATGAATGTTCATCTCAATGGTACTTTTCAACTTTGTAAGAGATCATTAAAAATGATGCTCAAATCTAAATGGGGTAGGATCATAAACATCTCCTCTGCCTCCGCTTCAATTGGTAATAGAGGTCAATCTAATTATGCAGCAGCTAAAGCAGGGGTAGAGGCTTTCACTAAATCTTTAGCTAAAGAAGTAGGAAAAAGAGACATAACAATCAATGCAGTTGCCCCTGGTTTTATATCAACCGACATGACTCAAAACAATGATGGAGTTAATGCAGATTATTTAACTAAAGAGATACCTCTAGGAAGATTTGGTGAACCCAAAGAAGTTGCTAATTTAGTAAGTTTCTTATGCTCTGAACAAGCTTCATATATTACTGGACAAACCATACATATTAATGGTGGCCTATATATGTAAAATTTGACTTTATTTCTATTAAATGAAGTTTAGTAAAGAAAAAATTTAGAAAATTAGTATAATGCGCAACTCTTGAAACTAACTATTGCGTTTTAGGTGGGAGATATAATATGAGCGTTGAAGATAGAGTCCAAAAAATCGTTTGCGAACAGCTTGGTGTTTCTGCTGAAGAGGTTAAATTAGAAGCCTCCTTCATTGATGATCTAGGTGCAGATTCACTTGATACAGTTGAATTAGTTATGGCTTTTGAAGAAGAATTTGAAATAGAAATTCCTGATGAAGAGGCTGAAGGTATTCAGACTGTAAAAAACGCTGTTGACTATATAAATAGTAATTCGTAATTCTAGCCGATAGGCTTCCATGACAAATAGAAGAGTAGTAGTTACTGGTCTAGGTCTAGTCTCGCCAGTAGGAAATGACGTCAATTCATCCTGGAACAACATAATTCAAGGACAGTCTGGTGTTAAGCCAATAACTGCTTTTGATGTTGCAGACTTTGAAACTAAATTTGCTGCAACAGTTGAAATTGATATCGAAGCAATACTTGATAAAAAAGAAGTAAGAAGAACTGATACATTTATCCAATATGGTCTTATAGCCTCCAAAGAATGTTTAGAAGATTCTCAAATTGATCTAGAAAATACAGATTTAAATAGATTTGGAGTATCTATAGGATCTGGTATCGGTGGTCTCGGAACGATTGAAGAAAATAAAATTAAACTTTCAGAGACCGGCCCAAAAAAAATCTCGCCTTTTTTTGTTCCAGGAGCAATAGCAAATATGGTTTCTGGCTATGCATCCTTAAAGTATGGATTAAAAGGTCCAAATATTTCTATAGCAAGCGCATGTTCAAGCGCAAGTCATTCAATTGGTTATTCTTTCAGAAGCATTGCTCATGGAGATGCAGATTTAATCCTTACTGGAGGTGCTGAAATGGCTACTACACCGCTTGGGTTAGCTGGCTTCAATGCAGCTAAAGCACTATCCACTAATAATGAGAATCCTCATGGTGCAAGCAGGCCTTGGGATAGAGATAGAGATGGATTTGTTCTTGGAGAGGGTGCTGGTTGCCTTCTATTAGAAGAGTACGAACACGCCAAAGCAAGAGGCGCTAAGATTTACGCTGAGATAATTGGATTTGGTATGAGTGCCGACGCTCACCACATTACCTCTCCTCCAGAAGGAGGAGCTGGAGCAGCACTATCTATGAAAAATGCAATCTTCGATGCGCAAATAGATTCATCTGAGATTGATTATGTAAATGCACATGGAACTTCAACACCCGCAGGTGATATTGCTGAAACCGAAGCTATAAAAACTATTTTTAATGACTCTACTGATGATCTTGTTGTTAGTTCTACTAAATCAATGACAGGACATCTGTTGGGCGCTGCTGGAGCAATAGAGGCAATCTTTTCAATACTAAGTATTAATAATAACATCTGCCCGCCAACTATTAATTTAGATAATCCTGATATAGGTTGTGATCTAAATTACTCAGCCCACCAAGCGACTCAAAAAATGGTCACACATTCATTATCAAATTCATTTGGATTTGGAGGTACAAATGCTACTCTAATTTTTAAAGAATTAGATTAAGTGCATATTTTTAAAGTTTCCATATTCCTCATAATTTCTCTCTTAGTAATATTTCTTTCCGCTGTTCATTATAAAGTTGAAATTAAAAA
>CEWG01073615.1_pt1 | contig 20786 bp, 16 predicted proteins | sample 361411 | NCBI WGS metagenome assembly CEWG01 (sample SAMEA2622173, study PRJEB7988) | marine metagenome | biome: marine biome (ENVO:00000447); feature: surface water layer (ENVO:00002042); material: "saline water (ENVO:00002010), including plankton (ENVO:xxxxxxxx)" | depth 5 m | reverse complement strand
GATCGATTCCCTCAGGGGTGTAGCTACTTGCTGCAGCAAAAATGCGCACGCCCAACGCTTTTGCTTCTCGCAAAAGCGCGACGGCATCGCCGGGGATGTCGCCCTTGATGGGTGGCGCAACGAACAGTGTGCCGTACCCGAAACGCTGGCTCCCAGCGTCGGTGGTGAGTGCAGTAAACGGCGCCTTAGCCACGCGCACGTTGGCGCCAGTCTCAAGCAAGTCATAGAGCAGAGCGGGGGCTTTTGAGTCCCGCCAGTCAATCAGATAGCCGATCGGTGACACCGCAAGTTCACGGGTATTGGAGCTTGAACCGGCGCTGGCACCTAGCGGAGCCGTTTTCACATTGCGAACCGCATCACGTGTATGTGAGAGATTAAAAGCCCAAGGCAGTGTCCAGGTCGACACGTCGTAGAAGACGTTCTCTTCAAATTCCAGCTGTTCGCGCCACAAGGTTTCAAGGTAGGTTGCCTGGGACTGGTCGAGCGGAATCGCAACTGCCTCACCGGCTCGGAATGACGTGCCGTTCACCGTAATGTCTTCCGCTAACCCTTCAACCTCGATCTGGTGTCCTCTTAGAATGCGGACAAATTCATTGAGTCGGGTTGGATCGCCCACGCTGCTTGCGAGGTAGTGTCCACGACGCTTTGGCTGGTTTTCGTAGAAACCTCGCTGGTAGGTGAGCAGTTCATTCTTCAATGCTGCAGTCGCTTTAATCGAAGAGAGGGATGCCCGGAACTGGTTGGAAATACTGAACGGGAACGTGAGCTCGCCGTTGAGCGTGTCTTGCACGGCACCTCGAGACGAGGGCTGCTCAAAGAGAATACCCACTGTGCCAAAGAGATCGGGGTAGGTTGATCCTTTACCCATGAAAAAGTCGTCATACCCCTCTTCGGTGAAGTAGCGAATACCCTCACCGTCAAACACCTCCGCATGGAACTCGCCAATTTTGGCGGTCAGTGTTTGATTGATTTCGGGCGTCAGTGGGTTGGTGCGCTCTGGTTTGCCGGGCATAAAAAAGAAATTGCTGTTGCTACCTTGCTCGTGAAAGTCGAGCTGGACGTTGGGTTTCCACTCATGGAATAGAGCCAATCGCCCACGGCTCTCTGGGTGCTGATGAGGTAGCCAGTCGCGGTTTAGGTCAAACCAGTAGTAGTTCGTCCGCCCATTGGGTACCGCCTCAGTGTGCTCACGGTCGTTTGCGTCGTGGCTAGGGTTCATGCCGCGGTGCCCATTCGTCCAGTAGGCAAATCGATCCAGTCCGTCAGGATTGAGCATGGGGTTAAAGATAATCACCACGTCCTCTAGCTGATCTAGAAGCGCCTCGTCCTGCGCAGCATTGAGGTAGTAGGCAACAAGCGGTGTTGAGTTAGCACCGCTGGGCTCATTTCCATGGATGCTGTACATCATATGTAGCACCGCGGGCTGGTCTGCGAGTACGACATTGGCCTTAGGATCGATCATTGAGACTCGTGCGGCTCTAATCTCATCGAGCCTGGCAATGTTCTCAGGCGTTGATATTGCGTAGCTGACCAGGGGGCGACCGCCATACGATCGTGCGTGCTCGCCAAGTGCTGTCATTCGTGCCGATGCATCCGCAAGCGCATCGAGATACGCCACGATTTCATAGTGATACCAGTGACGCTCTCCCACATCAACGCCCGTGACTTCCTTGGGAGTTGGCAGCGCGTCATCCAAGGCGGGTAGGTCAGCAAGAACATCATTGAGTGACAAGCTCACGGCGTGAGCATTAAGCGTCAAAAGAAAGGTCAGAGCAAAGAGTGCGTGTTTCATGATCGATACCTTAGGTTCAGCCTGTAGATATTAGGCCGGATTCGTACTGTAAGCGATAACCGACACCTTCTTTAATGCTGGGGGAGAGAGTAATCTCGATAAGAGTGCTAAAAATAACAATCCCATAGGAATCGCAATGAGCGATAACCATCGAGTCACTACCGGACGAAAAGTTGCCTATGGCTCGGGTTCTATAGCGTTTGGGGTTAATAGCAACGGCTTTGACTATTTTTTTCTGATCTTTTACAGCCAAGTGATGGGTGTCAGTGCCTACCTGGTGAGTCTGGCACTGATGATCTCGTTGATCGTCGATGCGCTCAGTGATCCCCTGATTGGCTATTTATCGGACAACACACGATCGCGCTGGGGTAGACGTCATCCTTTTATGTACGCTGCCGCCTTACCCGCCGCCATTGCGTATTACTTCATCTGGAATCCGCCCGCGAGTCTTGAGGGCGATGCGCTTTTTCCCTACATCGTCACTATCGCCATTCTGGTTAGAACATTGGTAACGGTGTACGAAATACCGAGCTCTTCCTTGGTGGCAGAGATGTCTGACAACTACGATGAGCGCACCAGCATGCTCAGTTACCGATTTTTCTTCGGGTGGACTGGCGGCACACTAATGGGCGCTTTTACTACCATCTTTCTTCTGGTTCCGACGGATACGATCAGCAACGGCATGTTTAATGTCGATGGCTACGGTAAATTTGGCGCTGTTGCCGCTTCGGTGATTTTCCTCGCCATCATAATCTCCTCGGTCGGTACGCATAAAATGATCCCCGATCTGAAGCCACCGCCGCCCCAGAGGAAGCTAAGCCTTGGGCTAATCTATCGCGAGGTGTTTGAGACTTTGGCAAGTCGGTCTTTTGCCGCCTTGTTTCTCGCGGCGCTTTTCGGGGCGGTTGCCTCGGGCGTTGCCACGACACTAAGCTTTTATCTATCCACTTTTTTCTGGGGTTTTTCGTCCGAGCAGATTGGACTCATTTCTCTGAGCGTTGTTATTTCTGCCGTACTTGCATTTTTGTTTGCGCCGATTATTTCGCGACGTCTGGGCAAAAAGCGCGGTGCGATTTTGGTCGGGCTCTTGGCATTTACCGTTGCGCCAACCCCCATACTGCTGCGGCTATTGGGGTTGATGCCGGCGAACTCCGATCCTATGCTTTTTCCACTGGTGCTCAGTATTACCGTCATCGATGTCGCATTGATCATTGTTTATCAAACACTGAGTTCGTCAATGATTGCTGACCTGGTCGAAGAGGCGGAGATCAAGACCAAACGTCGTAATGAGGGTGTTTTTTTCGCGTCGGTAGCCTTCATTCGAAAAGTAACGCAAGGCATTGGTGCGGCTGTGGCGGGTGTGCTCCTGACAATAAGTCAGTTTCCCGTGGGTGCGATGCCGGATCAGGTGCCCGAGTCCGTACTCAGCAGCTTTGGTTGGCTTTACGTGCCCGTCATCTTCAGCTTATGGATGATTATGATTGCGAGCCTGTCACTGTACTCGGTGGATCGCGAGAAGCATGAGCAGAATCTAGCCACATTAAGGGCTGAAGACTGACTCCCGCCTCGCCCAGCGTTAGCGGCGATTTTCGGATCTCGGTAGTAAGCCCGTTTGACTGGAAACTGAGAGTAGCTGACCGTTTTGCGTGAACTGGTGAGTCACTCCCATCGCCGCGCCGTCTCGAAAGCCTGACATCTGTGTCACGCAAAGAATCCACTCTGTGGAATGTGTTGAGAAAACCCGGAAGGTGTTATCGAGACTGGTACCCCGAAAGCTCTCCGGATGTAAACCGAGCATAAAGTCAGAGGTGATAGCTAACAGTCCTGCTGTGATGGGAAGTGCGTCTTTGGAGCGAATCCACATTGCCCCCAAGCCTTTATCAGGCGCTTCTATGGCCATTCTTCGCTCAAACTGCGCAATCAGATCCTGATCATTGTTGTGGTCAAGGTCGGTTTTAATTGAACAGTCCTCCGGTGCTGCCACCGTCGGCATACTCACGAATTGACGCTCTGTTCCCTGGCGGCCACCGAGAGCTGCAGACATCGTCTGAAGAACCGTACCGTCCGCAGTTAGTGTCACCAGGACCTGACTAATGCTCCGACCACCCCCTAATACCTCGACCTCAAAGTCGATTGACTGGTTCGCGAAGCCGGCGTTTATGAACTGAATCGTCGACCAAAGTAGCGGCTTACCAGAGACGATCTCTGCTGCTTCAATTGCGGCGGCCTGGGCAACACCTCCCATGATAAATTCGCGGCCCGCAGGCCCTACACATGCCTGTGTCGATGCTAACAGACAAAACTTCTTGGGATTTCTACCATTTGGTTTAGGAGACCAGAACACCATCAGATGTCCTTGTTGCTGGATCGTATGACGTAAAAACACGCAGCAACAATCACTGCTGCACCTGACCACATTGATGCGCCTGGTAACTCGCCAAACAAGAAGAAGCCAATAATCGCCGCCCATATCAGCTGGGTGTAAGTCATCGGCGCGAGTTTGGCCGCTGGCGCATGAGCGTAGGCGATTGTGGTGAGAGACCAGAAGCTCACCCCAAAAAACGCAGCCAGAACATAGCCGCCAAAAAGTTCAACAGTGGGCTGGATATCTATCAAAAAGAACACGGGAAGCACGTAAAGCGCAGGCAGGGTGTTAGCAAAGAAAGCTACGACAATTGGATCCTCGCTCTGCGATCGAAAGCGCAGGAGGACGACGGATAAGGCGTGGCAAAGAGAGGCTATTATGGGCGCGAGATAGCCCAGCACAGGACCGCGAATATCCCCCGAGAGCAGGTGGGTTTCTGTGTTCACGATAAACAAGGCGCCGGCAAAGCCCACCAAGGTACCGATGACGACATCGCGCTTGAGCGACTCGCGCAAAAGCAACCAAGCTAGCGGTCCAATCATGAGTGTGCCGGTGAGCCCCAGAGCAGCTGCCGTAGCCAACGGTATTTGCGTGACCGACCAAAAAAATAAGCTCGCAGCCGAGATTTGAAAAAAGCCTCTGAACACGTGAAAGGGAACAGCAGACCAGCCAGGTAGCGGGGGCCGAAAGATAAACCACAGCGAGATAACGAGCACTGCACCAAGCGTGTACCGCCAGGCTGTAATGACCAAGACGCTCTCGTGCACTGACAATCCCTTAATCAAGGCATTCATGCAGGAGGCGCAAAAAATGGCTGTAGCCCCAAGAAAGTAGGGTGAGCGCGCAAATGATAAAATTTGAAGCATAACTTGATGGTGACGAGGCAACCGAAGCTTCAGGTATACGCTCGTTGTACAAACCTTTTTAACGCTAATCGCGGTCAGTTCAGATAATGCCCGCGAGACGCCTTGCTAGCGAATGTTTTTTTAAAATTAATCTTTCGAAGTAGTTGAAAAATCAAGGCCTTTCCTAACCCCTCTCCATTAGTGGATTTGGTCTATTAGCCGAGAACTTTGCGATCTGGTGTTTTGTTCTCGATAAGTCGCAACATGCGGGTTCGATCTTCAGTCGTTACCGATGGTTTGCCCTGTAGGTATTCGCTGCAGGTTCGTGGCCTGTTGATAAAGTCATTGGCCGTTTTGAGCGCTGTAAATTGCCGCAGCTGCTATTTAGCAGTTAGTTCGCGATGATGGCATTGGCTACCATCGTTTGCTGCTTCCATCCCCATCTTGAATTCCTAGTTAGAAAAAATTGATGCCAGAACAAGGTTGCCAAAGTAAGAGTGGTTCCATAAGGGGAAATACAGAGAAGCATCAAACGAAGTTAGACTTTGCTACATTACAGGATAGGTCGGCAATTATACCGATTGGTGAGGACATCACATGACGGCTGCAGTGTCAGAACACATAAGTTTTAACCCTGAAAAGTTACGAGAGAAGTATCGGGAGGAACGGGATAAGCGTATCCGTGCTGATGGCAATGATCAGTACATTGAGGTCACTGGTGACTTTTCGCACTACATTGATGACCCCCATGTTGAGCCCGGCTTCGAACGCGACGCGCTTCAGACGCGAGTCGAGGTGCTCATTATCGGCGGCGGTTTTGGCGGTATGTTAGCGGCCGCGCGTTTAAGAGATACCGGGATTAATGATTTACTAATAGTTGAAAAAGGCGGCGGTTTTGGGGGCACGTGGTACTGGAACCGTTACCCAGGTGCTTCCTGCGATATCGAGTCGCTGGTTTATTTTCCTCTCCTCGAAGAGACCGGCTTCGTTCCTAAGCAGCGCTACACCAATGCGACGGAAACACTCGAGTACTGTCAGGTCATCGCCGAGCAATACAATCTTCACAACATTGCGCTAATGCAAACCCAGATCCTGAGTACAGACTGGTCGGAAGAGGAAGGGCTGTGGGTCGCTCGTACCAACCGTGGTGACGTCATCAAAGCAACATTCGTCATTCACTCAAATGGACCGCTGAATCGTCCTAAGTTGCCTGGCATACCTGGCATCGATACCTATATTGGTCATACCTTCCACACCAGCCGGTGGGATTACGATTACACCGGCGGCGGTCCTTTTGGCGGCCTCGATAAGCTCGCTGATAAGCGTGTGGCTGTCATCGGTACGGGTGCGACGGCAGTCCAATGCGTGCCGCATTTGGCCGCGGGTGCGAAGGCGCTGTATGTCTTTCAGAGGACACCCTCGTCCATTGACGTGCGCAATAACACCGATATTGACGCTGAGTGGGTCAAGTCTCAGTCACCGGGTTGGCATCACAAGCGCCGAACAAACTTCGAATCGCTTCTTGCTGGGATCCCGGTGAAAGAAGATCTGGTGCGCGATGGTTGGACCGAAGCGTTTAGGGATATTTTTGGCGAGCTGCGTCAGTATCGACCGAGTGGCTGGCGTCTTTTGCTATGGAGCCTGGGGTGGGCGTTTTCCAGTGCGCGCAAAGAGCGCGGCATAAAGCAATATCTTACTGACAAAGCCATGATTAAAATGGGTCTTCAGGAAAAAATGGAGATGGCGGATTTCACTAAAATGGAGAAGGTCCGAGCACGCGCCGACTCTGTGGTTGATAACGCACAGACTGCTGAATCGCTGAAGCCTTACTACCGACAGTTCTGCAAGCGACCCTGTTTCCATGATGAGTATCTACAAGCGTTTAACAATCCAAATGTGACACTCGTAGACACAGACGGCCAAGGTGTTGAGGCGTTCACGGAAAAAGGGGTGGTTGCCAACGGTAAGGAGTATGAGGTCGATTGCATTGTGTTCGCCACAGGCTTTGAAGTGGGGACTGACTACTCGCGTCGGGCTGGCTACACCATCAGCGGGGTTGATGGCCTGACCATTTCCGAGAAGTGGGCTGATGGAATGGCGACCTTTCACGGTCTTCATTCGCGAGGTTTCCCCAACGCCTTCTTTTTTGGTCCTCAACAATCGGGCTTCACCGCAACTTATACCTTCGCGCTCGATGAGAACGCCATGCAAACCGCCTACATTTTGGGCGAACTCAAGAAACGTGGCGCTAAACGCGTGGACGCTGCAGAGAAGGCGGAGAACGCCTGGATTAACACTATTAAGCGTGTGGCGAGGCAGACCGAAGAGTTCCAGAAGTCCTGTACCCCTGGCTATTACAATAACGAGGGCCACGTTGAGTTTGAGTCGCGGAACACCTTTTACGGGGGTGGTCCAATCGAGTTTTTCAACCTCATGGCTAAATGGCGCGAGGCGGGCAATTTAAAAGGACTCGAAATTTCCTAGCGGAACACGTTAAGGTCTCCGAGTTGTTCGAGGGAAGTGGAAAATTAATGACTTGGAAATCTGAAGTCGATGAGATTAAGCAGCGCCGATCCCTGGCGCTGGGTCAGGGCGGCCCAGAAGCGGTTGCCAAGCAGCACAGTCAGAAACGACTGACCATACGCGAACGAGTCGATCAGTTACTGGACCGTGGGTCATTCGAGGAGCTGGGACCGGTCGCTGGCACTCCTGTCTATAACGAGGCGGGAGAGCTCGTCAGCTACGACCCGGCCAACTTCATTTTAGGTTTTGGCAAGGTGAATGGCCGGCGCGTCATTGTTGGGGGCGAGGACTTCACCATGCGCGGTGGTTCGCCCTCTGCGGCAGGGCTTCGAAAAAGTGTTTACGCTGAAGACCTCGCGGTTCAGTACAAAGTACCGCTGATACGTTTACATGAAGGCTCGGGCGGCAGCGTGGGCGGCACCAGTGGTAAAGGGACAAATCTTCCGGGCCCCGTGAATGCGCCCTCGCGCTTTCGCTCTGTAGCACAAGCGATGGCGACCGTACCGGTGGCAACAGCTGCCATGGGTGCTGTCGCTGGACTGCCTGCCGGTCGGCTCGTGGCATCGCACTTCTCGGTCATGTCGAAAAGCACCGCACAAATCATTACGGCGGGCCCTGCTGTAGTCGAGCGGGCTATGGGTGAGAAGAAAACCAAGGATGAACTGGGTGGTTGGAAGGTGCACACCAAGAACGGGACGGTGGACAACGGCGCGGACGACGAGAGTGCCTGCATCGAGGAGATAAAGCGCTTCCTTTCCTATATGCCCGATAATGTGAACCAGCTGGCCGCAGTCATCGATTGTGAAGACCCGGTTGATCGCTGCGATGAGTCTTTGCTTGCGGTCGTGCCCCGTGATCGACGCGTCGCGTTTGAGATGCGCAAGGTCATTCACGCCGTGTTTGACGAAGGCAGTTTTTTTGAAATGGGGAAAGGGTATGGCCGCTCGCAAATAACGGGGGTTGCTCGCCTCAACGGGCAAACGGTTGGGGTGTGGGGTAACGACTGTAAGTTTCTTGCTGGCTCGATGACGGCAGATGGTGCACATAAAGCCCGCCGTTTCATGGAGCTATGCGAGACGTTTAGTTTTCCCATTGTGACCTTGGTGGACGAGCCAGGTTTCATGATTGGGGGTCAGGCTGAGCGCGAGGCAACCATCCGTCATGGAACATCTGCAGTGCTGACGGCGGCTATGACAACTGTGCCTTGGGCTGCGGTTATGGTTCGGCGCTCGTTTGGTGTCGCGCAGGCAGCGCACTACGGTCCTGAGGCTTACGTGCTGGCCTGGCCCTCCGCTGAGAGTGGACCACTGCCCGTGGAGGGTGGCGTTGCCGTAGCCTTCCGCCGTGAAATCGAGGCAGCTCCGGACCCTGACGCCAAGCGTCGGGAACTCGAAGAGATGTTAGCCGCGAAACAGTCGCCATTTCCTCGTGCAGAGGCGCTGTCGGTTCATGATCTGATTGACCCGCGGGAAACTCGGCCCGAACTGTGTAAGTGGTTGGCACGTGTTCAGCCCTTGCTGCCCGATTTGTTGGGCCCGTCGGCCTTCGCCATTAGACCTTGAGAGAGAGGGAAACGTTGATGACAAAGATCGAGCTTGAAACCGGTGGTTCTGTCTGGAAGCTTCTGGTTGCAAAGGGTGACGCGGTCAAGGAAGGGCAGACCTTGTTTATTCTTGAGGTCATGAAGATGGAGGTGCCTTATGAGGCTCCTCGGTCGGGAACAGTTACCGCTTTGCATATTGCAGAGGGGGACTCGGTAGCTGAGGACGATATCGCTCTAGAAATTGGTTAGCTTATGGTTCGTAGCTCAGACCCCAGCCATAGGGGAACAGTGGATTGGCCGTATCATCAGGAACGTCTTCGAGTTGGGCTTCTACCTCAGTCATCGAAGATGGTAGTTCAAACGGTAGTTTACCCACCGGGTTGTGTCTGCCGAAGACGACATCCAGCATAGCTTCATCCGATACACCGAAGGTTCCTACTAGCGCGTCGCTCATGTCCTTGAGCTCGGTCAAAACCGCGGGCCGGTTGAGGTCAACCAAGGTCACTAGCTGACTGACTTCGCGGTAGGAATCAGCCTTGGCCAGAATCTCCTCGCTAAACGCAAGATTGGTATCCGGGAAGCGTGTGGCCATCATCTTATCAAGGATGCGATCGGTACCCGCCGATTGGTTGCCGTTGAAGACAGTGTTGAGGAACAGCAAAACCACGTCTGCTTCATCAGATGTGTCGACAACGGTTCCGTATCGCGCCGCAACACTTGGATCGAGTCCATCGACGAAGATCCGCGTCCCCACCGTTAACGGGAGCGCAGTACTGCCGTTGTCGAGCAAGACCACGGAGTTTCGCTGTGCCGTCATGCCGAGAGAGACATACGCAGGCAAGTTCACGAGAGCCTTAACCTCAGTCTCATCGACGAAGGGTGTTTCGAACAGTCCCAGATCGAATTTGTTTCTCAGGATTCGGCGGACTGATTTCTCGATACGGGCCTCGCTGATCGCACCTTGGATGACGAGGCGGATAATGTACTCGGGATCACTTTCACCACCGTACTGGTCAACACCCGCTTGAATGGATTTCAGGTAGCGTTCCTCGACCGTGAGGTGCTCAACGCCCCATATACGGCCGGTGACGACACCCCAGTCGGTACAGATAACACCCTCGAAGCCCAATTCATCACGCAGAAGGTCAGTCAGTACGTAGCGGTTGTAGGCCATCGCGACATCTTCATCGGTTTGACCCGTTGGAATGCCGTAGTAGGGCATGACAACACGCATATTGTTCTCAATGGCAGCAATGAAGGGCGCGAGGTGATAATCAAAATGATCGCCCGGATATACCTGGCTCTCGCCCGATTTAAGGTGTGGATCTAGACCATCCAACTGGGGTCCGCCGCCTGGAAAGTGTTTAACCATGGTCATGACGCTTTGATTACTGAGAATCTCGCCCTGAAACCCCTGCATGTAGGCAACAGTCATCTCGGCTGACAGTTCCGCATTTGAGCCAAAGGTGCCGAAATTCCTAGCCCATCGCGGCTCGGTTGCCATGTCACTCATGGGGTGGAGCGCTGTGGTGAAGCCCATCGCGCGGTATTCAGCAGCGGCGATTTTCCCAAAGGCTTCGAGCATGCTGGAGTCCCTGCCGGCAGCAAAACCTAACTGCGATGGCCATTTCGAAACGCCGTCCAATGTAAACGAGGCTATCCCGCCGCCCCTGGGGACTTCGTGAATAGGATCACTACTGATAGAGAGCGGAATACCGAGACGTGTCCTTTCCGCAATTTGCTGCAATTCGTTGAGTCGCTTAGCGATGTTTTCAGGGCTAGCATCACCATAAAAATTAAAGTGTGTCATTGACTTTCGGTTAATGAGTTCTTCAACGGACATGCCCGCATTCATGGCTTCGAGGAAAACGCGGAAGAGGGGGTCTGGCTCAATCAGCACTGGCGGGTGAAACATTTGACCGACTTTTTCTTCGAGGGTCATTTGGCTCAGAAGATTCTCTACTCGATCGGCCGTAGCGACGCGGTAGTCCTCGTAGGGATCCAGAGCGCCGTTACGATTTAAGTCGCGAAAAGCTTCCCCGTCGACATTAATGGGTGCGGCGATCGATGATTGTGCGAGCGACGCCTTCATCTTACTGATAGGTTTTAAGAAGAGGTTGGTTGCGTAAAGCGCTACAACAACGACAGCGACTATTACCGAGCGAAACACAAGCTTAATTATTGTTCTCATATGACGATCTCCTGCCCGCCGGACATATTCAGTCATGGCCTGTTGGGTTAAGGTAAAACGCATGGCCGTAAGCGTCCAATAAAAACAATGTCTAGGAGCAAGCGATCATGTTGAATACCAGCGCTAAAGAGCTCGCTATGCGTATGAGGATGGGAGAGCTCTCATCCGTTGAAGTAACACAGGCTTACATTGACCGAATAGATAAGCACAACCCAGCGATCAATGCCGTGATTGCAGAACGATTTGAGTTTGCGCTTGACGAGGCTCGACAGGCGGATGACAAGCTGCGACGCGGGGAGCCTATGGGTGCTTTGCATGGATTACCCATGACGATTAAAGATGCTTACGAGGTGACCGGTCTGACCTGTGAGGTCGGACATCTGCCTTTTAAAGGACGAGTCTCCGATACGGACGCGGTTGTAGTTCAGCGATTGCGAGCTGCTGGGGCTATCATCCTTGGAAAGACGAATACGCCTTTGCTTTGCGCTGATCTACAGACCTATAACGAGATTCACGGCACCACGAATAATCCTCACAATCTTGCGCATACCCCCGGAGGGTCCTCTGGAGGTTCGGCAGCGGCGCTGGCCTCGGGTATGACGCCCCTTGAGTTCGGCAGTGATATCGGCGGATCAATCAGAACGCCCTCGCATTTTTGTGGCTTGTTTGGTCACAAGCCGACCTTCGACATCGTTCCTCAGCGCGGACATGTCCCGCCGGCGCACGGTGCGAAAACAACCGGGGCGCTCAATGTTATGGGACCTCTAGCGCGGTCTGTGAACGATCTTGAGTTAGCCTTTGATGTCACTGTGGGCTTGGACGAAAAACAAGGCTCAGGTTTGCGACTGGAGCTGCCGCCATCTGCGCTCTATTCGCCAAATCAGCTGCGGCTGGGATTGTGGTTGGGCGATGATTTTTGCCCTGTAGATAAGGAAGTCCTTGCAGGTATTGAACAGGCGTGTAGAGCTCTCGAGGCGATGGGTGCGCGCGTTGAGCAGGCTAAGCCCGCTTTCTCACTCGCCGAGCACCATGAAACATATCTCATGAACCTCTCTCCCATCATCGCTGCGGGCTTTGGTCCTGACGAGATCGCCACTATGGAACAGATTGCCGCTACCAGCTCGCTGGAGGATAAATCCCAAACTACGCTGCAAGCCCGTGGCTCGGTTTTGGTGCATCGAGAGTGGCTCCTTTGGAATGAAATCCGAGCACATTTGGCTGATCAGTGGCGCACCTTTTTTAGCGACTACGATGTCCTTATTTGTCCCGTCACGCCAACTACCGCCATGTCCCATGATCAGGAGACGCCCTTCGGTCAACGAAAGATCTGGGTGAATGGCGAAGCGCGATCGTATCTCGATAATGTGGTTTGGGCGGGCGTGGCAACACTCTGCAATCTGCCGTCGACGGCGGTGCCTGTAGGCCGGCACAGCAATGGCCTGCCTTTTGGTCTTCAGATTGTGGGCCCCGAGTATGCTGATCGAACGACGATGGCGGTTGCGCGCTGGTTAGAGGAGGCTGGATACGTTACGACGATGGCAGAGGGCTATCAGTAAGAGTCCGTTTACCTTGGTGTATGGATGGCGCGGGTGGTAATGAAAAGCGACGAAGGTAAACTGCTCTTGGAGATCAAACAATACATGGCACGCAGAGTCACTCGATTCAGCGACTGGGGAGTACACCATGAATACGTCGACGAACGATGCCCAGCACGGCGCGGGTGGATTTTTAGGTTGGATTGAGCGTAGCGGCAATAGATTGCCTGATCCTGTCTTCCTATTTTTCTGGCTTATTTTGGGCCTTGTTGCCATCTCGGTACTGGCGGTGGTGACTGGTGTATCGGCTGCTCATCCCACAAAAATTGATCACGCAACGGGTACCAATCAAATCATTTACGCTACGAGTCTCCTGTCCGCAGAGAACATCGCGAAGCTCTGGGTGGATATGCCCAAGACCTTCACGCACTTCCATCCTTTAGGTTACGTGCTCGTCGTTATGTTGGGTGCCGGTGTCGCCGAGCGTGTGGGTCTGTTCGGTACGGCCATGCGAGCGGGCGTTCGCGATGTGCCCAATGCTCTTTTAACCCCTACTGTTGTGCTGGTTGGCATGCTGGGTAATCTCGCCGCTGATGCCGCATACGTGGTTCTTATTCCGTTGGCGGGTATTATTTTTTACGCCGCAGGACGACACCCAATCGCCGGGATAGCGGCGGCCTTTGCTGGTGTGTCGGGTGGTTTCTCGGCGAATCTACTCCCAGGTCAGCTCGATGCATTGTTGTTTGGTATTACAGAGGCAAGTGTCGAAACGGTATTTGGAGACTTCACTGCGAACATTGCAGGCAACTGGTTCTTTATTGCTGGAATGACCTTCGTTTTCTTGCCGGTCATTTGGTATGTCACCGATAAGATTATCGAGCCGCGCTTAGGTGCGTTTGACCCCAGTCTCGCTTCGGCGGTGAACACTGACGATGATGGTGACCGCGCGCTGACAGAAGAGGAGCGGCGAGGACTCCGCTATGCCGGTTGGGCGGTCCTTTTTGTTATTGGTTTATGGACTTTGTTCACTATCGGACCGGGGACGCCGCTGATCGATGAAGCCGCCTCTGCAGAAGCGCAAATGGCGCCATTTTATAAGAGCCTGGTTGCCGCATTCTTCATTCTTTTCCTGCTCGCAGGTTGGGCCTACGGAAAAGGCGCGGGCACTATCAACGATCACCGTGATCTTGTAAAAATGATGACGGGGGCAATGGAAGATCTGGCTTATTATCTCGTGCTTGCTTTCGCTGCAGCACACTTTGTGGCCATGTTCTCGTGGTCTAACTTGGGTCTCATTTTGGCTGTTCACGGCGCTGAATTCCTGAGCTCGACAAACATGCCAGCGTGGGCATTGCTGACATCTATCATCCTTGTCTCGTCGCTGCTCAATCTGTTTGTTGGCTCGGCGAGCGCCAAGTGGGCGCTGATTGCCCCGGTGATGGTGCCGATGTTGATGCTCCTTGGCATTACACCCGAGATGGCGACCGCGGCTTATCGTGTTGGCGATGGTGCTACCAATATCATCACGCCTCTCATGGTTTATTTCCCGCTCATCCTTATTTTCTGTCAGCGTTGGCAGAAAAACTTTGGTCTGGGAAGCCTTGCAGCCACGATGCTGCCTTACTCGATCGGCCTCTTGGTGTCGGGTCTTGCGATAACTATTACTTGGGTCGTTTTGGATTTGCCTCTTGGACCAGGTGCTTCGGTGTTTATGGAGATTCCTACAAGCGTTGAATAAGACTATTGCTCAAGGTTTAGGCGGATACGGGCAGCGGTGTCCACAGGTCTTTTATGTGACCGCCTGAGAAAACAGCGATTGTTGGGAACTGAAGGAAGACAGCCTCGCTCTGTGTCGGACGCAAGAAAACATAGTCATCGACTTTGATCGATGCGTTTTTGGGAGCGACCAGCATTTCCTGGTTGCTTGAGCGACCAAAGAGACTGCTGTTTCTAAGGCCGCCTGGGTAAACGGGCTCCGCTTTCCAATAGCCGCCGTGCAGAAACACGGTTTTGCCAGACTGTGGTTTGCTGAGCGCTCGGTTGGCGTATTCGAGGCCAGGTAAGCGAACGCCTTTACTTACCTTGATGGCCGGTGTGGCGATGAAGCTCGCGGGTAAAAATGCTTTCAGTATCGGCAAATCGAAATCGCTGGGCTTGACAAGCGCCGACCCGGCGGCAATTTCATTGGCCAGTAGCGTATCGGAGTAAAGCCCAAACGTGGGGCTGCCCGCCATGTTCCTTACCATATTCGTCGTGTGGTCTTGACCAAAGATCGCTGCAGTTTGCGATAGGGCCAGTTGAAATTGATTAGCTGCCCCCTGCTTGGCGCGTTTGGGCCAGCCAGCAATATTGGGCAGCTTACTCAGGTGCGGCTCGTAGCCCATTAGACCGGCGAGGGCCAGCTTGTCACTCTGATAAATGGTTTTCAGCGATGCTTCGAGATCAGCACCCGGTTCCATCCCACCTCGGTGAAGGCCAACATCGATCTCGAGATTGATCTGTAACTGTATCCCCGCGGACTCGACGAACTCGGCGTACTCTCCCAGTCGAGCCGGCGTATCGATAAGCCATTGAACCTTATGCTGTAACTGGCTGCGCATTTGGGCATTGGTCTCATCGAAAGTCCGCTTTAGCGCTTGCACTGGAATCGGCTTGCCGAGTAACTGATTTGACTCCGGCATGAGCGCAAGGAGCTGCAAGACCATGTTGGTATTGAAGCTCATGAGCCGATTGCTCTCAGTATGAGCTGCAACGTACTCAAGCAGTTCGGCACAGGGTAGGGACTTGGCAACAATGCGGTAGGCCATACTCCGGGGAAGCATGGCTTTTAACGCTGCGATATTAGTGTCGAGCCGATCCTGATCAATAACCAATACCGGTTCCGCGAGCCCTGCGTCAGCAAGCGCCCGTCGCAGTTGTTGAAAGTAGCTGGCCGAAAGCGGGTTCATGTCAGGCCTCAAACAGGTCCGAAAGATAGCTGTTGAGAAGTCGGCCATCCGGGTCTAGTTCACGGCGCAACGCGGCGAATTTTTCGAAGTCTGGATACCAGGCGCGCGCTTGCGCTGATGTCATGCTGTTGAGTTTGCCCCAGTGAGGTCTGCCACCGTATTTCTGGAAAATCGGCTCTACATCGGTGAACAGGAAGTCGAAGGCATCCTTGTGATAGCAGTGTACGGCCACTGAAATCCTATTGCCGCCATTGAATGGTGACAGCCAAGCGTCATCTCCTTTGGTCTGTCTCGCCTCGAAGGGGAAGAAAACATCAGGGCGCTTGGTTTCAATGTAGTGCCGCACTTCCTCGAGCGCTTCTAGCCCTCGCTCCACAGGAAGGTGATATTCCATTTCGTTAAAACGGACATTTCGTTCGCTGGCCAGCAAATCCCAACTCTCGCCAATGACATTCTCCGTTGGCTCGTTAGCGATAGCGCGCTTAAGAAGCCATCGCCTGAGAGGTGTGAACCATTTGAGTGAATCCCTGAGGCTCTTCAGCTGCATCATGCCTGATGTGCTCGTGTCCTCATTTGGCGGAGTTGATGTCTCGGTGGTTACATTGTGTGTCAGTAGTAAGCTGGTGTCGGAAAACGGGATATAAAAGAACTCGAAGTTGCGGTTCTCATTCCAATACCGCTCAGCGTTTTCCAGAGTATGTTTGTTTGAGGCAGGCCAGACCTGTCGATGCAGTTTAAAGCGCTCCACAAGCTGCATTTTTATCTCTGTAATAACGCCCAACGCACCCAACGCGACACGTGCGCCACTCAGCCACTCAGTATTTTGCTGTTCGCCTATTTCTATGTACTCGCCTGTTCCGGTCACGAGCATCAATCCATGGATCTCCGCAGCTAGACCTTGCAATTCTTTACCTGTGCCATGGGTCCCCGTACTTGTAGCGCCCGCGAGGGTCTGGACATCGATATCACCGAGGTTTCTAAAGGCGTAGCCACGCTCCGATAGTTGAGGAGACAGATCATGTAGCTTGGCGCCAGCGCCTAACCACGCCCGATGCGTCGAAGGATCGATATCACCAATGCTCGAGAAATGATCTAGCTTGACGATGGCATGCTTTGTAGGCACTAGCGGCATCCAGCTATGACCCGAGCCCACGGGTCTAACCCCCTGACTGTGCGACAGCATCAGATCTGATAATTCCTGCACAGACGAGGGACTAACCACAGGGGCCGGTGAGGGCGGTAGCGACCTAGACCAGTTCTCCCATTGTTTCTCTGCATTTTCCGTCATTGGTTTTGAATCTTTGGCAAGCTGACTGACCTGACGGTAGCACACTCGCAGGCAACTGGGAGTTGATTTAGATGAGGTAGTCAGTGTGCGAGCATTGCGCGCAACCTCAGGCCAACTTTTCACTTAAATTTTTCATCTCAGCCCCTTGCTCATGCCTGTTTTTCTCTTTAGTTTGGCGGCGTGTTAGGGGCCGTCCAAATAATGATCAACAGAGCCTCGATGGGGGAATCACACCATGGCATCAGATATCGAAATCGCTCAGGCAGCGACGCCGCGCCCAATCTCAGAGATTGCAAATCAGCTTAGCATTCCCGAGGAAGCGCTGGAGCCTTATGGCCGCATTAAAGGCAAGGTGAATTTGGACTGGTTGCTGCAGCAACCGGTACGCGACAGTGCGCGCATGATTTTGGTTACTGCCATCAGTCCGACACCGGCCGGTGAAGGTAAAACCACCACGACAGTGGGTTTGGGTGATGCGCTCCAGCAAATTGGCAAGGACGCGGTCATTTGTCTACGTGAGCCCTCGTTAGGTCCCGTCTTTGGCATGAAAGGCGGTGCTGCAGGTGGTGGTCACGCACAAGTCATTCCCATGGAGGATATCAACCTCCACTTTAATGGTGACTTACACGCCATCGGTGTTGCGAACAATCTATTGGCAGCGCTACTTGATAACCACATTCATCATGGCAATGCGCTCGACATTGACGTGCGGCGCATCACCTGGAAGCGTGTGCTCGATATGAATGATCGTGCCTTGCGAGATATCACAGTTGCACTCGGTGGCCCTGGTAACGGCTACCCACGACAAGACGGTTTTGACATTGTCGTCGCTTCTGAAATCATGGCGATTTTTTGTTTGGCAACTGATCTTGATGACCTAAAAGCACGTTTAGGCCGCATTGTCGTCGGGTATACCCGCGAGCGTCAGCCGGTAACGGCCGCTGACCTCAAGGCCGAAGGTGCGTTGACGGCGGTATTGAAGGACGCATTGTCGCCCAACCTGGTGCAAACCCTTGAGGGCACTCCTGCCCTCGTTCATGGCGGACCTTTCGCCAACATCGCACATGGTTGTAACAGTGTGATCGCAACAACAGCGGGTCTCCGACTGGCTGACTATGTGGTCACTGAGGCGGGCTTTGGTGCGGATCTTGGTGCGGAAAAGTTTATTGATATCAAGTGTCGCTCTGCTGGTATTCGTCCGTCGGCATCTGTGCTCGTGGCCACTATTCGTGCGTTGAAGTTCCACGGTGGTGTTGCCAGAGAGGACCTCACTGAAGAGAATCTGGAGGCTCTTGAGAAGGGACTTGCCAACCTTGATCGTCATATCACGAATATCCGTGATCACTATGGCGTTCCAACGGTTGTGTCGATTAACCAGTTCATCGCCGATACTCAGTCTGAGATCGATCTCATTTTGGAACACTGTAGAGTTCGCGGCATTGAGGTGGCGCTATCTAGCCACTGGGCAAATGGCGGAGCGGGTGCGATTGAACTTGCGGAGATGGTGGTGTCGCTGTGCGATAAAGACGAGACGCCTGCTAATACCCCTCATCAATCATTTGTATACCCAGATTCAGCTACCTTGTTCGAAAAGGTGGAAGCGGTGGCGACTAAGATATATGGCGCATCTGAGGTGACTTTTAATGCCAAGGTTAAAACACGACTCAGGGAATTAGATGATGGTTACAGCCATTTGCCGATTTGTATTGCCAAAACTCAGTACTCATTTTCCACTGACCCTGCTTTGAAAGGTGCGCCATCGGGCCATTCAATGGATATCCGTGAGGTGCGCTTATCCGTAGGGGCGGGTTTTGTCGTAGTGATTTGCGGTGACGTTATGACTATGCCTGGACTACCCAAGGTACCTGCGAGTCATAGTATTGATGTGATTGACGGACAGATTGTCGGTCTATTCTGAAGAGGGATTGAATTAATTAGCGCCCTTAGATTACTTTGATTCCGAGGCAAAAAGGGCCTAGAAACGGAGGAAAAGAAAAAAATGTCTGCAATAGTCATCGCACATTTTAAAGCGCAAGAGGGCAAGCTCGCGGAAATGGCTGAGGTATTCAAGGCATCGCTGGGTGCGACTCGAGGCTTCGACGGCTGTATTGGCCTTGATGTGTATGTAGAAGCTTCAGCCAATACCTATACACTGATTGAAGAATGGGAAAGCGTTGCGCACTACGACGCTTACCTGCAATGGCGCATTGATACAGGTATCAAAGAGGCGACAGCCAACCTCATACAAGGTGGCTGGGATAACGGCGTTACCATACAGCGACTTGGCGCCAAACTCGATATATAGTGCCGCCGTTCTCCATTCGGTCAGCTCAAAGTGCGTCTCGTGCGGACGGTAACGAGAAAGAGATTTTGAGATGATCGATTCAGTGCTTCATATTGTTCTTTGTCAGCCCGAAATTCCCCCTAACACCGGCAACATCATTCGCCTATGTGCAAATGTGGGTGTCGCGCTCCACGTCATTAAGCCTATCGGATTTGAGATGGATGATAAGCGGCTGCGCCGCGCGGGGCTCGATTACCACGAATTTGCCGATGTCCAAATTTGGGACTCGCTGCCGGCTTATGTTGATGCTCACGCGGCTCGTCGACTCATTGCTGTTGAGACCTGCGGCGAGGTCGCGCACTCTGACCTAACTTATAAGCCCGATGATTCGTTAGTTTTTGGTTCTGAAACTAAGGGACTATCATCTGAGTTGCTAACATTATTTGATCCCAGTCATATCGTTCGGTTACCCATGCTGCCCGGCAGCCGAAGTCTGAATCTATCGAATGCCGTCGCTGTTGCTGTTTATGAGGCTTGGCGACAGCTAGGGTATGCAGGCAGGTAACCGACACATTCTTAACTATCCTTGCTTATCGAGTTTCATATCGCTCTTAACGGATACCCAAGAGGGTGCGGAGCAACACCAGATTTGTAGCTTTGGCGGTAACAGGTCTTTCTGATGGCAACCGCCGAGTCTCACGGATAACAAGCCTCGACCATCGATGTTGCTGGTATGAATACCTGATCCACAATCACTGCAGAAACTGTAGTAGCGCTCGGTGCCACTATCGGCAAGTTTCCCATGCGCTTTAAGTTGCCCTTTAGTGATTTTAAAGTCATCGCGCTTGATCCGAACGGTATACTGGAATGCTGACGATCCGAGGGTTTGACAGTCGGTGCAGTAACAGACAGCGACTAATTTGGGGTCAGCGATGGCTTCCCAAGTGATGTTGCCGCAATGGCAGGCTCCGTTAATGTGCATCAGACTAATAGCTCCTATGTCAATGAGCATCCTTTTAACATGGCAAAGCGCATGCCATATTGTTTTATTGAACGAATAAAAAATGGCTACTGCTGGGGGAACATCGCATAGCCTTAAACATTGCCACTGCCTCACCAACAACTTAGAGAAAAGAGACCAATGATCGTACTTCCTATGGTAGAGGGCTATGGCGCATACATCACCGGTGTTGATCCAGCAAAACTATTATATGAAGCCTCAGAGATGATTTACCTCAAGTGGCTAATGTTCAGTAGCAATGTATCTATGGCGACCCGGGTAAGCGTCCCGTTATGAGGGGTGGGTTTCCTCTCTTTATTTTCGTCGGAGCGTTGGTAACGCTGCTGCTGGTAGGTCGCTTCTTGGCTGATTACTTCGGTATCGCACTGACACTTGACTCGGTTCACGATTTTCGCAAATGGATAGATTCCATAGGGTGGTGGGGTCCTCTGGCCTACATTGCTCTCGCAGT
>CEWG01217324.1_pt1 | contig 20823 bp, 19 predicted proteins | sample 361411 | NCBI WGS metagenome assembly CEWG01 (sample SAMEA2622173, study PRJEB7988) | marine metagenome | biome: marine biome (ENVO:00000447); feature: surface water layer (ENVO:00002042); material: "saline water (ENVO:00002010), including plankton (ENVO:xxxxxxxx)" | depth 5 m | reverse complement strand
CTGCTTCAACGGCTATTTTCGCATTCATCTGTTACGCTATAATTCCAGCCACAAACCGAGCCTCTGACGAGGGGGACAAAAAAACCTTCAATATACTTCACAAGATTAGCGTTTATCTCACCGTTATAATTTTGATTTCCAACATCGCGTTCTTGTTTTAGATACACTGAGAGCCGAGATATTTTCATAGTTTGAGATGCCGATATCGATTAATTTACGCTACGGGTAATTTACAGTAAATTTCAATATTGTACAAGAAATTGATAAAGTGCCGATTTAACCATTGTACTTAGATGGTATTGTTATGATCAGTGAGTCAGATATCGAAAAGGCCCAGCGATTATGGGGCCAGGGTATAGTTGAAATCGCAGCTGCACACCGCGCGGGTGCTGATTATGTTCAACGAGCAAAAGACCACATTACCACATTATATGCCTATGATTTAGGCCCAGTTCTGTTCAAACCAACCCTTGCAGTCAAGCAACAATTTAGGCCATCATTTGAAGGGGCTCTATCTTATTTTGTGGCAAGTAATAATGCCTGTCCTGAAGACAAAGGTTTTGCAATTAAGGGTTGGACAAAAGTTCGATTTGAAAATGCGGGACTTGTGTTAAATGAATCCAATGCCTTAGCGATGGGCAATTATTTTTTCACCGCACCCGATGGCGAAGAAACAAAAGTTGAATTTACTTTTGGATACATTCTAGATTCGAATAATAAGTTGCGAATAAATCTGCACCATTCTTCTTTGATACCTGTAATCGAATGAAGTTTCAGTAGTATTCAATAGGGGCTTGATGTTTGTTATAACTAAGAGGCGTTTTGTTGAGTTTACGTGGCAATTTGGTTTCGGCGCTAATTCGCCCGAATAAGTTACTGTACCGAATTATGAAACCCTCGGCAAAAATTATTCGTTGGTATGTTCATCCTCTTTCTTGGGTATGTGCCAAGATATTTGCGCCATTTGGAGTTAGGGTTACTCGAGACCAATTTAGCGGTGTATCTGGAGTAACTTTCACGCCCAAGAAGCACTCAAACCCGGACACATTGATTGTATTTTTTCATGGTGGTGGGTACTGTTTCGGTTCGTCTTTAACCACTCATAGAGTAGGTTTGACCAGCCTATCAAAAATAACAGGTTCTATCTGCCACTCAATAGATTATCGTCTGGCGCCTGAGCATCCACATCCAGCAGCGTTAGATGATGCTAAGGCGGCTTGGCGTGAGATTTTAGCCCGAAATCCTAATTCAAAAATTATTTTATCTGGGGATTCTGCAGGTGGTGGGCTATGTTTAGCTCTAATGATGTATCTGCGTGACAGTAAAGAAAAATTACCCGATGGAGCGGTATTATTTTCGCCTTGGACTGATTTAAATTGCGAGTCAGAAAGTTACTCTTCGAAAGCGAAGGTTGATCCAATGTTTATTCCTAAAATGACCAGAGACTGTTCTAATTATTATGTGCCTAAAACAGTTGACAGAAATCATCCTTACATTTCACCGGTCTTTGGTGATTTTACAGGTCTTCCAAAGATGTTGATAATGACCGGTGAGAATGAAATATTACTAGATGACAGCAAACGAATTGGCGAAAAAGCAGAGGAAGCAGGCATCGAGATAAACGTTGAAATTTGGCCTGCAATGTTTCATGATTGGTGGTTATTTGGAGGTTTTATCCCAGAGACTAAACAGTGTCTCAATAATTTTGCTGATTGGATGTCATAATAGTTGTCTTGATTTACTTATCTTCGATTTTATGCATAATTTTAATTTTTGAAAATCATCGCCGGCATAAATTTTATTTTTCAATAAGTACTCAATATTCTATGGCTGAGAACCAAGTTGGTGGGGAAGGCGATGAGCCGGATATTCGCACCGATGCAGAACCACAATCGGAAGTCATTTTGGATGGGGAACAAAAAAATTTGGATAAAGCAGTTGATGAGTTAACTGGAAGTTACAAAGAGGTGTTAACAACTAACCTCGTTCGTTTAACTCTTGAGGAAATTAATCTTAGACTTAAAGCAGGGGAAGAAGTTAGCGATGAAGACAAGCAAAAAATAATCGACGATAATTTAGAAAAGATATTATCCTCTGAAAGCATATTGAACTTCAATAACTTTCACCGAGTTATGTGTATAGTGCTTATGATTATGGCAGTTCTAGGGGGAGTTTTTGCCTTTATCGGATACATCATCAATCCGGAATGTTCGCCGGACACAATTTTCGAATCTTTAGGAATTGCTATTTTTTATCTAACAATGTTAGGAGTTCCAGTGAATATAGTTATTTGGTTAATTTCACTTTTCAATTCGAACATTGATTCAGGCGAAATTTTTGCTTGGGTCTTTTTTCATACTGTTGTTGTAATTATTTCTATGGCGATTTTTATCGATTATATTCTTCAGGATATGTTCTGTAGTTGGTGGTGAGAATGAGGTTTATCGACAATTTGTACAATAACATTATTCAATTACTTTATCAATTCATATCGCTCATATTTGTGAATACCTTTTCCCTGTTGCAATATTCTGCTAAATTCAAAACGTATTAACATTGAGAATAATCTGGCGAATGTGTTGAATGTGAGCACGATTGCAGTCGATAAGCCGGGCCAACCGATCGATTTGAATTCTAGATTTTGTAGGACTTTCGCCATCGCTGGATTTTTTGTACAACATAGGACTTTACCACTCTCAATGCTTTCTATCGCTTTCAAAATCAACTCCTTCCCCACCCCTTTATTGCGTTGTGAAGAATCGACTAAAACAGTAGAAATTTCTGTATGATTGCCTACCTTTCTCATTTCAGCATATCCTATGATTCTTCCATCACGATAGAGTGTTACGCAGTTTCCTGCCAATAGTTTTGCTTCTTTCTTGTCACTCATTGGTGGTCGAACTTCCAGCTCGCGCCTAAGCATTGCTTTCAACCATTTAACCTCCTCCATGAATAGAAGTTATGGCGGGTGCATAAAGTGGTTATGCCGACTTTTTCTTGGAATCTTTGATTGACCAATTCTTTCTTCTAAGGCCCTCTAAAGCAACCCCGGTCAAACAACCCCAGATGATTGGATTTTCAATCTCCAGTAGGTAGAGTGCTGCCATTGCAATTGCTGCCAATATCCAATGATGTATCCAAAACCCCTTTGCTCGTAAATGAAACTTAGTGTTTTCAGTAATGAATCTCACCAAAGCAAATGCGGTAATCAGTGCTACAGAATACTGAGCAAATTCCATCTTGAAACCTCAGAGTGGTGAATTACACGAAGGGCAAAATTTCCAGTCTGGTTGAATCGCTGAACCACACATTGGACAGTTACTAGACTGATTATTGGTTCCCATGACTACGGAATCTTTGACAACAGAATTTCCGACCTGACCAATCTGTACCACTGGCTTATCGTCTTTTTCCAAATGACTCTGTCGTACACGGCCGGCTTCAGCGTAAAGTCCGGCTTTTTGATACATTTCTGCCGCACCTTCAAAATCTCTAGCGAGTTCAAGGTTCTGGGCTTTTTGTGCCCACATAGCAATGGTATCTTGTGACATTGTTCTGCTTTGTTGGACTTGTTGTTGAACTGGCATTTGACCTTGTGGTCGTTGCTGAATTGGTTGTTGAACGACTTGTTGAATAACAGGTTGAGTAACATATGGCATCTGTTGAACAATTACAGTTTTCTTCTTACTGCTACCGACAGAAAGTGCAATTAATCCAGTTATAATTGACAAGCAACAACTCCCAACTCCAAAAAATGCGTAACCTATTCCTTCGTCTTCAAAATCTTGACTATCACAAACGGAGCGCTCGAAAGGATCGTTGCCCGCTTCTTCGAGGCATTCATCATACTGCTCCATCGAGGATGCCGAGTCATCGAGTCCTGCCATTAGCAAAAAAACCGCTAGTGATATTCCACAAATCCACCACCATATTTTTGACGGACTTCCCGCACTTCCAATGGTATTACCATTGACAATTACTTGTGCCACAACACAAGCAAAACTCTCAAGCGTATTATTCTAACTCAGAATGGACCATTGAATAATAAACCTAAATTTTTTAGTAAGTCCGTGGAAGAAATAGAGCCGACTGAGGATGGGGAAAAGCCTCGACTGATTACTCAAATTATTCTTGTATTGGGAGTGGTAATTATGGTAATGGTATTCTTCCTCGGAATGTAAGGTTTTGTCAATAAGTGGCTCTTCGCATTAACATGGATGAGCCTAATTGGTGGCCGAAAGGTATTGTGCAAATACCGTTCGATGCAGCATTGGATGGCGAATTAGTTAGCACATTCGGTAGATTGAATATTTGGAATACAAATCATTGCTTAGAAAAGGAGTGGTGGGAAAGTAAACCTAGTATTGGTAAAGTTTTGGGAGACTGGCCCGAGGTAAATGTTTTACAGATTATTCAATCTGATAAAAATGGCATTTTATTAAATGTCAATGGTACACATATCGCTAGAATTCATCCGTTTGACATTGGAGATGATATCTCAAGAATGGTAAGACATGAACCATGGAAACAAGCACTTCGCAATCAACCTGTGCTGTTACCAAGTATGGTTTGGAGTGTTGCTGGAAATGACCGCATTATCATCTACCCTTGTTCCGATTTATTAGGTAGAGAAGAAAGCCATTCAATGAGATTTAGAATCAGCGAATCGGTTGGTATGATTCATAATTGCCTTGATCAATTCTCAACCCCGAATACGGAGCGAAGATGGAATGATAGGTTGAACGATATTGAAGCGGCCCTGAAGACCAATACTCTTTGGCGAGCCCCTCATAGTAAATTTACCGTTGGTCTTCCGCGCTTAAATCTTGATATTGATGCGATTACATTGGTCAGAGGGGAACCTTTTTTGCTTCCCCAATCTAGAGCATTGGCTGAACATTTATTGTGTCAAAGTGATCGTTTACCTGGTCTTGCTAATTTGATGATGCTAGAACGTCAATGGGCTGAATTTGAGAACCCTAACGAACAGACCCGCCAACAATTTTTACAATCATGGCTAGATAATACTCCTGCTTCATATTCCAATACTAAGGCCGTATCAACTCTGCGTGGAGGTCCATGGATTTGGCGTTACCACGCGACCTTGAATCTACTGGCTCAAGCGATAATATACTGCGACGAGGAACTAGAAAAGAATTCAAAAAATTGGCTCAGTGATGTTTCTAGACTTCAAGCACACCTTGGAGTTCTACGTTTTTGGAAATCGGGGTTATGGGCAGGAGTAGTAGGTTTAATTGTAGCATTCTTTTCTTGGCAATTAGAAACCTTATCGCCAACTATCTCAGCAATCACAGCAATAATCAGTTTATTTTTTGCTATTGGTTCAAACCAGTTATACTGGTCTAAAGACCCCAAGCCATATTGATTAGCGTTGTTGCCTTATTCTATTGTCATAGAACTCTAAACCGTGATCCCTAGCAATTCGCATTACATAAAGCAAGAATTTCTCCTTTTCTGCTCGTTCATCGGCACCGCCCTGAACATCCCAATACAAGTTTATCGAAACATCGACAGATGTTGCTGAGATGTCGTTTACTCTACACCATGAGGAATCTTCATTCATAGTAGCAGAGTTCTCTTGGATAGACTGGAGAATATCGTCTCTGAAAGCTTCAACCTTTTCAGGGTTCGAATTAATATCGAAATGTACCATGGTTTGCCAACGACGCCACCGTCTTTTACCATAATTCTCAACAGGAGTACTGACTAGATTTGCATTGGGGATGGTGATAATTGTATCAATACCAGTTCGAATTAACGTTGTTCTAAGATTGATTTCAATAACTTCACCTTGTGAACTACCAACATCAACCCAATCGCCAACTTTGAATGGCCTATCGAGGAGGACTGTTAACGCTCCGAAGAAGTTCGAAATCGTATCTTTAGCTGCCAATGCTAAAGCCAAACCGGAGATTCCTAGTCCTGCAATCAATGAGGTTAATTTGAACCCAACTGCATCGGCAATGAAAATGGCACCGATAAAGACGATAAAGAAACGCAGAATACTTTCGACTGCACTGATCAGCGTTTTATCTGTTCCATCGGTAACACCGTCATCGTCAAGCATCTCTATTACATCTTGGACTACATCGACTAATCTAAATGCCCAGATTACCACCGATAAAGCAATAATGAACTGGAAAATATTAGGTAATATGTTTTGCATTATTTCTGGCATCGCATAAGTTTCAGAACCTGATTGAATGGCGTCTATTAATTGTAATGTGATGAAATAGGAAACTGTTGCACCAGCGGCTGTACCAAGTGCTTTGTCAGAGTCTTTGACAGTTTTTCGTTTGATATTATCCGATCGAATAACCTTCTTTAGGATACTAGGGGCAATTTGCATTACAATAAATCGCGTGACGATTCCAGCGAAGATTATGCCTATTATCGCTAACAAAGTTGTTTGATTCAAGCCCAAACTTTCGGCAGTATCAGTGGCCAAATTGGTATCACTCATGGTAACGCGACAAGGTCTAATGAATATGATTTTTGTTACTACCACGAATCATTAAATCACTTCAAAATAGGTGTTTATACTCGATGACGGCTAAATCTTCAAAAGGTAACGCACTAAACCATGAGCGATAAAATGTCGAATGCACCAACCCGTCCTAGTAGGCCAAAAGCAGTTACGTCAATGTACCAAACCTCAGGAAGTTTACTGGAAGGTTCTTCGCCAATGCCGTCATTGTCGGTAGTTTCACCCGGCCCTCTACCGGCAAACACAGTCGTTAATCCGCTACAAAAGTTTGCTCAACTGATTCTCTATGCAATTGCTATGATTGCAATTTGGGGTGCAATTTTGGCAATTGCTTCCAATGAGAATTCAACAAATCTTAATTTCTTGGTTTTAGGAATAGGTGGCTTGGTATCAGCAGCTATGGCCATCGCTCTGGTCGAATGGCAACGAAGGAAAGGAGGAGGTGAGTTACATAGCGTCCACGATTATTTAATCGGAATGGGATTCTTCTTTTCTGCGGTCGGTGTTCTGTGGGGTTCGAGATGGTTAATTGGTGAAGTAGCATCAAGTTCTCACTGGTTCTTGCAACCAGGAATTCCTTATTCAGACACCGATTGGTCTCCTTCGCCTGAGGCAATATATGTTCAACTCGCAGCCTGTTTTATTTTGATATTTGGACAGGTTATGTATCTTAACAGATTGAAGGGCAAGGTAATATTTGGGTGGTCAGTGACAACTTTCACCCCGCTTGTACTCGCAATTATCGGATTTGGACCTTGGATGAGATGGTCAAATGATATCGTGTCGTGGGAATTAGGTACCTCGATAATTTCGCTGACTGCTGTATCGATGTGGTTATCTCTGCGTTCAAATAGTGGAATTGTATTCGCAATTGCAGCAGTAACCAGCGGAATTATTCCAATATTATACGAGATGCAGAATAACCCTGTAGACCCTACTGGAGTGGGTGGAGCAATTTCATTGATAGTTTTCATTATCATTGTTCAAGGTTGGTTAGCAGCCGACCACCGGCTTAGACAAGACCTAATGCAATGGGTGTCTATCTTCCTCGTTGGAGAAGTGATAATTGCAATGATATTAGCCAGAAGTGAGGAATTGAATTTGATTTTGGGTCCATTCAGGGTTGACGAATATGGAGACCTGTCTAATATTATCACACTTCAGGTGGCCTTGTGGTTCACGGTATTTTTGGCATACTTACCTGCTACATTAAAGCGAAGAATTCCATATATGCCAATTGGCTTAGCTGCGTCGTTATTCCTAATTACTCCCCAAGCGAGCATTTTACCTTGGATAGTAACAATCATTATGTTACCTTATCTTCTAATTATTTCTAAGGTCACTCGAAGATGGGTGGCCAATAGTACAATTATTGCCGCTGGTGCATCATTATTCCTACAGAGCTATCTTAATTCGAATGGATTTTATTACGATTATTTCGATTCAATTCTAATTATTGCATTACTGGTAACCAGCGAAATAGCCCGTTCCAAAGATAAAATCGATAACTATGCTCACTTCGCATTACTTGGGACAATAGTCCTATCTTCTCCTGTGTTAATGGGCAGTAATGTTTTGATTCCATGGACCATTGTAATCTACACAATAATTACTTCTTATCTAATGTTAAGTGAGGCTCATGAAAATCAAGATGAGAAATCAGCATTAGGTGCAAGTTCAGCATTATTCACTTCGATGACTCTATCTGTTTTGTTGTCTTTTTCCGGTCGACTTGAAGTTCCTCTTCCTGAATCAATTTTAGATTCATTATCAGGATTTAATATCACTTTAGCCGTTGTTGGAATAATAGTTTATTTGAGCATGGTGAAGTTTAAAGAAACCGAACTCGATATTGGTTATCTAATAAATATGGGCAATTCGAACAGGAAAAAACTAGTTCCTGTTTTTGATCCAACTACCGGAAATTGGGTAATACACAAAGAAGAAAAAGAGACGATTGAAGAAATCAAAGGCTGGGGTACACTGAGTAGAATGAGCCTTTTGGGTCCACTACTTTTGTTCAGCATATCGATTTCGTCAATCGATGCTGAGAGTATAGCATTGGATATCCAATGGATAGTTTTGATGTTAATTCCGATCGGGATAATTATCAAGGAAGTATTAGATGAAAAAGAAGCCTCTTCACTTGGAAGGATGATTGCAATTTGGGTGATGGTAATTGTAGCATCACCAGTTTCCCTAAAATTAAATTATGCGGCGGCTGAGGTTGACCAATTAATTATCAATGGAGTACTATTTGATTTGATGTTACTTGCAGGTCCGCTGATTGTATCGGCTTCACTCACCAAGAAAGGTCTCAATTCCGAAAGTCTCGATGAAAGTGCTGATAGAATTACTTTAATCGGCTTACTTGCGCTAGGTCTGATAGATTCTAGTGGAGGAATATTATTCATAACCATGTACCTACTAGTATTTTCAAGGGCTCTAAAGCATCGTCAGAATCTAATTTTGTCACTCGCCCCATTTGCGATTATATTTTTCCAAGATAGATTTGCTTGGGATAGTTCAATGATTTACTCTTTACTCCAATTAATCGATGTTACATCCTATGACCCAAGTCAAGTTACTGTTATCGGAATAACCAGACTATCGTGTTTGATTATGGCGTTGACTGCTGTAATAATTCTTGGTAAAGGAGTAGTTGAAGGTAGAACAGGATTGGATGAGGGGGTGGCTGAAACGCCACTAGCATTACCTACTGTTTGGTTAGCTCTAGGTCTTGCAGGAGTGCTAACTGAAATTGGTTGGCTATTCGTGATTTTAACTCTCCTTCTATCTGCTTATTCATGGCTATCTGGTAGGATTGAACTCATTCCTTGGGCACCAGTTTTCATGTTCATCTCTTTGTTGATTGGATTTGGAAATAGTTCTGCGTTTGAGAATTTTGATGATGAAAAAATATTCTCACATAGCATCTTAATAACGGGTCTGTACACTTTAGCTCTCAATCAATTATCAAGCACTGGATTACTATATCGCTGGGCGAAGGAGGCAACAGAACAATCTAGACCAGACCAGATGTTAGACCTCTCTTCCATTAATGGAAGAAACGATTTAACCTCTTTGAGCAGGCTTGTTGCGATTGTTTGTCTAGTTTTATCATGGGATGCAGTACTTGGTATTGGAACCTTGGTCGGTGCAATTTGGATCACTCGAGAAGTATTTACCGATGGAGGAAAGAATGGCCTACTCGCTCTACCAGTTCTGCATGTTTTCGCAATATGTAATTTTGTTGTGCATTTGGATTTGTTATCAAGTTCTCAAATTGACAAGGTTGCCGGAACAATACTAATCTCAAACGGTCTTTTCATGACGTACTTAGCGACAAAAACTGAAGTTGTTTGGAAGTGGTCAGCATTCGAGTGGGATGATGAAGCCGAATATTTCTCATGGATAGACAGAGTTGGAATCTCGGCAATAGCATATGTTTTATCAGGAATTACAGTCATCATAATGAGTAGTGAAATGTGGGAAATTCTCTGGACTCTTTGGGCTGTTTACCTAATCGGAATTGCTATACAAGGATTCAGAGATGAAACTGAAACTCCATGGCGAAGAGGCTTTGGTTCATTTGGATCATTATTGTCACTGTTTATGCTTTCATTATCTCTTGAAACCGATCTATTCCGTTACATGATTTGGATGTTAATTGGAATAATAGCATTTGGTTTTGGTCTCCTTTACATGAACAGAATGGGGGAAGAAAGTTCTCTGTATCAAGCCGAAGACAGTGGCATCCAGAACGCTGTTATTCCGCCAATTCAATCTGAACCTGAAACTAATATTCAACCTACTATGCAAGTCGAAGAGCAATCCGTTGAGCAAGACATTGACCAAGACATTGACCAAGACATGTCAGCCGAGCATAAGTTTGACGAAGAACTAGACATGGTTATGGATGAACTCGAATCTGAACAGGTAGAAGAGCGGGTTATTCCAGAACCAGTTAAACAGACTAAGACTTTAGAAAAAGCGATACCTATCGATGAAAAACCATTATCTCCAACGCCTGCTAATCAAACTGTATTCGATGTGCAACTAGACCCTCAAGTTCTCTCTATTATTCAACAAAGAATTGCCGCTACTCCTCATGTTGGCTATCGTCCAGTCGTTCAGGTAATGAAAAATGGCAACATTAATCTTACCTTCCTAAAACTCTGATTGGTTAGGTTGAAATTGGATAACTAATATCATTAGATATGGGCAGGGCGTTGCGTAGTGACCACTTGCCCTTTGCGATGCCTCCTAGCAAGCACGCATTGAGTCAGGAGTGGCGTTTTCTCACTTTCATGCACTGGGAAGTCAGTGTTGAAAACTTACAACCGCATATACCAAGCGGCTTGGAAATAGATCTCTTCGACGGGAAAGCATATGTGGGGACAATTCCATTTTTGATGAAAAATGTCAGGCCTAGGTTATTGCCCGCAGTACCGGGGATATCCTCATTTCCAGAGTTCAATATTAGGACTTATGTAACCAAGAATGGAAAACCCGGCGTTCTATTTTTGACATTGGATGCACAAAGCCGAATCACGTGCTATCATGCACCGAGAAAATATGGCTTGCCTTATCGTTATGCTAAATGCGAGATTAGCGAAAGAGGAGATGTCTACACTTGGAAATCCAAACGAATTAGTGACGGAGTGGAACTCTTAGGATATTCTAAAAGTAAAGGTGAATTGATGTCGGCAGACAAAGATTCTTTGGAAGAATTTTTATTTGAGAGATACTGTTTGTATACCAATCATAAACATGAGATTCACATGGCATATACTCAACATAACCCTTGGCAATACAAGCTTGGTGAGGTAGAAATCGCTAAGAATTCTTTGACTGAATCATATAATTTAGGAATTGATGTTCTAAATCCTGATTATGTACACATGTCCAATGGAGTCCACGTTCACACATGGCCAATCCAAGCAGTGAGGGATGATTGTGCAGAATAGAGACATCTTGCTTCTCGATGGTGATTGCGGATTGTGTAATAGATTGGCTATTTTTCTTGACAAGCGACTAGGAAAAGGACAAGATATTGGCTATCGTGCAATTCTATCAAAGGAAGGTCAGGAATTGGTTTCCAAGTTACCTAAACAACAACAGGAAGCAGATTCAGTTTACCTGATAAGAAACGGTAAATCCTACATTCGCTCGGCTGCAGGTATTCGCTGTCTATTGTACTTGAAATGGTATTACAAAATGTGGTTTCCTGTGTTTTGGCTAATTCCACTTCCTCTGCGCGATATTGGCTATAAAATAATTGCAAAGTATCGGCATAAAATTTTCAAAAAGCCAGAAACTTGTTTGTTCAGAATCGATTGACGTAAATTTTGCCTGTGAATATTTGCGCGACGCCTTCAAGAACTCAAAGCATCTCGCGTGGATGTTAGCATGTCGTCAAAACGCTATTCCCCTGTAGTCGCACTAAATACGAAACCATCCTTTGGGTTCTTAATTTGTCTTCCTCTACTCCTTTCGCTAGTTTCCCCAATCGTTGTTACGGCTAATGCGCAAGACGAACCTGCGGGCCTGGCTCCAACCGACATTTGGTCCGACGATTACTCAAACGAAATATTTCCTTGGGCACCAGCCTCTGACCGTGACCGTCAGTTCAAGGAATACCACACCTATGAGACAATGAAAACACTGATGATGGAGTTGGAACAAGATAACCCGGATATTTTCGAATATCATGAAGGCATGCTTGGAGGTACAAATAAACGCAATGAAGAGGTCACTGCAGATACTTACGAAGGTTGGTATTACGGTCATGCGTCACCTTGGATGAAGATTACTGGTAACGTTCAGGGCGGAGAATTCAATGAATTCGTTGGCGATAATGGTAATTATGCTGACCGACATGACGTAATGATTGTCGGTAATCATCACGCAAGAGAATGGATGTCTTACACCGTTGCTATAATGCAATTAGAGGTTATTGCATTCTCATATGATAACATTGGCTATGATAATGACGGTGATGGACTTATCGATGAAGATCCTTGGGGCGATGCTAACAATGACGGTATTCTTGATGATGATGGCGACTGTTTGAGTCTTGCCTCAGAGTATCAAGACTCTAATGGAGATGGTAATCCATGTGGTCCTGGTGACCTTGGAGTGGACGAAGACTATTCTGAACAATTTATCACAGACCTTGTAAATACTCGAGAAATTTATCTTATTCCAATGCTTAACGTAGATGGTAACATCTACGATAGAGAAGTATTCTGCCCTGCCCCTGCTTGGGAATCTTGTCCAAGCGGAGGTTGGAGAAAGAATTTGAGAAACAATGGTCCTGAACTTCTTCCAGACCCTAACGAGCAGGTTGACGAAGATTGTGATGGTGTTGACCTGAATAGAAATTACCAGTACGAGTGGGGATGGCCTTTAGGTGCTACAGTGCCTTTGATTCCCGGAACTTGTACTCCTGCAGAAGATGAGCAAGCCGGTATAACCAACAACGATGTTTACACAGGACCGTATGACACTAAGGATAATGACGGCGATGGTGTTGTCAATGAAGACAATGTTGACGGCGAAGACGATGATAATGACGGTCAAACCGATGAAGATTGGGCTGGCGGAAATTCAGAACCTGAGACTAAATTTATTCAAGACATGACTGAAATGAATGATGATACCGGAGATGGGGCAAGCGAGTTCAAAGCCACATTGACTCATCATTCTTACTCTGAGTTGATTCTCTACCCATGGGGTCACTGCACTGGGTGTGAAACCACTGACCATGACCAGTTAGTTTACCACGGTGATGTCCTCGCAGAAATGACTGATTACACCAACATGCAATCTTCTGACCTATACCCGACCACCGGCGATTTTTGTGATTGGCACTACGGAGTTCACGGCTCGTACTGTTATACTTCAGAAATTGGTACTGCTTTCCACCAGCATGAAGATGATATCGACCACATAGCAGTTAGGAACCTTGGTACTGGATTTTACATGACAGAAATCGCTGATAACCCCAGAGAGCGTGCTGATTTGGGAATCGCCAACATTTCGCAAAATCAATTCATTCAAATGCCTGACATGGTTAATGTCCCAAGTAAAGGATACATTCCTGTAGATATGTGCGTGGCCAATGGTTTCTCTTATTCGCTTGATTCTGCTGTCTCTCATGTGATGTTTAGAACAGTCAAACCTAGTCGCAGTCAAAGTGATTATGGGCCTAAAGAATGGTCTACTACTGCCTGGTCCATGGCACCATTTGAAGATACCAGTTCGGATTGTACTTTGCTCAATGGTGAAAACGGTAGCGTAATTCGCTCGAGTCTACCAATTCCTGACACTATTTCTGGACAGGTTCACTACAAAGCAATGTTAGGAACATTGAGTGGTGGAGATCTGTATCTCTATCCAACTAACGGCGATTATTATGTTTTAGAAATTGATTATCGTGCTGATTATGGAACTTTCGGTGGCGCCTTGTTCATGTTCTTAGTCGTCGCAGGATTTGTTTGGGGTGGTCTAGCAATCTGTCTGCGAATGATGCTAACCGATGAAGAAGAGAAAGAATTCATGGACGCCCTAATTGAGGAGGACGGCTCCTAGCCGTGAGGTGATTGTATGGGGCAATCAGACCAATTCAATGGCCGATTAGGTCTTATTTTCGCATCTATCGGCGCGGCGATTGGAACTGGAAACATTTGGCGATTTCCGAGGATGGTTGGTGCTAATGGCGGCGGAACTTTCCTCATTCCCTGGTTGTTTTTTCTGTTCGTTTGGTCGATTCCTCTAGTTATTGCCGAATTTGCAATGGGTAAGCGAAGTCGTACAGGTACAATCGGTACATTCAGAATCTTCGCTGGTAAAAAATTCGCTTGGATGGGTTTGTGGACCGCATGGATTTCTACCGCTATTGGATTTTATTATGCCATCGTTGCTGGTTGGACAATCAAATATTTTCAACTTGGACTAACAGGGGGACTTACTAAAGATGGTGTCGATACTACTGAAGTTTGGAATGCATTCCTACAATCGCCCGGGCAAGTTGTCTTTTTCCAATTCTTAGTTATCGCTTTAACTCTGGCAGCAATTTGGAAGGGTGCCAAAGCGATTGAAAAGGTAAATATGATTCTAATGATATCATTATTTGTCTTACTATTCATGTCACTCGGATTGTCACTTTGGATGGACTTTTCAGACGGTACACTCGACGGTGCCATGTTCATGTTTACTGTAGACCCCGAGATGTTATGGGAGCCTGAAATTTGGATAAACGGACTTTCTCAGTCGGCGTGGTCTTGTTCAGCAGGTATGGGAATGGCCATCACATATGCTGTTTACATGCGCAAAGATGAGGACACAGTTCTGAATGCTTTCACCATGGGACTTGCCAACAACAGTATCTCTGTAATAGCCGGTCTTGCCGTGTTGAGCGCAATATTTGCAGTTAGTAGTGACCCTCTTGCAACGGTTACTGGAGGCTCTTCAGCGATTACCTTCCTAGCATTACCTGAAGTATTTGCCCAAGCACCTGGCGGTTCAATTGGACCATTCATTATGATGACCGGATTTTTCCTTGCACTGTCATTTGCTGCTTTGACCTCAATGATTTCAACAGTTGAACTCTGTGTTAGAAACTTCGTTGACCACGGGTATAATCGTGAAAAATCAGTTGCGATAACGGGTGCAGCGATATTCCTTTTCGGTTTACCGTCTGCCTTTTTATGGATTAAATTGGACAGTGCAGGGGTTGCATTCCCTGAGTTCTTGGAAGTACAAGATCACATTTGGGGATATGGTTTGATGTTCTCAGGATTGTTCATAGCGTTCTCGATTTGGAAATATGGTTATGTTAGATGGAAGTCACAAGTCGCTGCTGGCGAAGCACCTGGTGGCTGGAGAGGATATCTTGGAGTAGGAGTCTCAGCGTTTAGAGATGATTTCATCAATACTGGAGACAATGACATTGTTGTCGGTCGCTGGTGGGACATTCTGCTCTACATAGCGTTCCCGATTTTATTCGCAATCCTAATGCTATCTTATTTCGGGGACATGATTGCAAATACCGAAGATGTTTGGAATCCTGCAAACCCGAAAGGTCTCGGAATAATTCTAATGTTCTGGGGTGTTGTTGCAGCATTGTTTATTTTCCTCAACAAGTACTTGATTCAAAGGCCTATTTATCGAAACATCCCAGAAGGTGCAGAAGTGGATATTTCTACTTTGCCTGGTGGCGATGACGAATTGATTGGAGCAGTTGGAGAAGTTATTCCAGGATTCGAACATCTTACCCCAGAAGCCGCTCTGGAAGCGACAATCGATGCGGAATTAGCTTGAAGGAGATGTTGAGGTGTCAGACCTCGTAAAAACTCTAATTACCGGATTAATTACTTCGGTAATCTTACTAATTATAGTTTGGATTTTCTGGAAAATTTATGACCGCCCTAGTAAAAGGCAGTTGGAAGTTGAGCAAGAAAGACAAGAGAAGTCTAAGGAAATCCGTATGTGGCGCGCTGTAGAAGCCCAAATGGCTCAAGAGGAAGCAGAAGCAGAAGCACTGGCTCTCATTGAAAGAAAAAAAGCTGAACAGCGTGCTAGAGCAATACCTCCCCCTACCGGTGTTGTATCCAACGCTTTCGCAAAATTGGATGCACCTACAGATGGAGAACAGTTCAATGAGCAATTCAAGCCAAAACAAGAATTAGAACAAATTCAGGTCGAAGATTTGGTGGAGCAAGTTCAGCAAGATGACAGCGATGTTCTTCTCGCACCTGATTTGGTTGAGGTAAGACAAGACCCCGGCGAAGATGCAGAACATTTGCTAGAACTTTTAGCGCAAGAAGACGAAAATGAACCCGTCGAAATGGTGTTAGAAGTCGTAGAAGAGGCGCCTCTAGAACAAGGCGTTCAAGTAGTTCAAGATGAGGCAGAAGCACCAATAGTAAATGAAGAAACAGAATGGAATTCAGAACCCGAAAAAGATTCCAACGACCCATGGAGTGTTGGTTGGTAAATTGTTCATAAATCACTAACACCAGCGAAGGAGTCATGAACAATCACCTTGTGGTTTACTCATGGTGCAACGCCCGCGCGGAACAAGAGACTTCACCCCCAGGGTGATGAATCGCCGTTTAGCGTTTGAGCAATTGCTTGAGAAATGTGCTAGACGTAGTGGCTTTAACAGAGTTCAAACACCTGTGTTTGAGTCGCTGGAATTATTCACTGCTAAGTCGGGTGAAGGCGTAATCTCACAATTATACAGTTTTGAAGATAAAGGCGCAAGGCCACTTACTCTACGACCTGAACTTACAGCACCAGTGATGAGAATGATCGCTGAAGAGATGCGTAATGACACCAAGCCTCTGCGCCTATCTTACTTTGGACAATGCTATCGCTATGAGGAATTTAAGAAAGGCCGCTATCGAGAATTTTTCCAGTATGGGGTTGAACTTGTTGGAGCCTCTGGACCATTGGCTGAGGCTGAGGTAATCGCTTTAGCAATCTCAATGCTTGATGCTAGTGGACTCAAAGACTGGCAAATTCGAATTGGTCATGTCGGTATTCTCAAAGATGCTCTTAGCGGACTTGGACTCTCAAGCGAGACTCCTGTAGGCGCAAGTGAGCCGCCGATTGCCAGCGCTATGAGATTTTTAGACAAGGGCGATGATAAGGGCTTAGAAGCGCTTCTAGAATCAAATGGAATTGCTGTTCAAATTGCAGCACCACTTAGAGCGCTAGCAAATCTTGAGGGTGGGGCAGAAACCCTTGGACCGGCAAGAGAAATTCTTTCTTCACTAGATGGTGTATCCTTAGAGGCATTAGATGATTTACAAGTAACATTAGAGTCGGTAGCAGCACTTGCTCCAGCACCACCATCTTTGGCTGTTGATTTAACAGTTGCAAGAGGACTTGATTACTATACTGGAATGGTATTTGAGGTAATAGTTCCTTCAATGGGTGGTGAAGGCCAAGTTTTGGGTGGAGGTTCATACAAACTGCTACATCTGTTTGGACTGCCTGATTTAGACCCATGTTGTGGATTTGGATTAGGGTTTGACCGCGTACTGCTCGCACTCGAAGCGCAAGCCGCAGCCGAGAATCGAAGTGAAGTTGTGCCAGGAGAACTTGATGATAAGAGTTTGATTGCATGTATTCCTTTCAATATTGACGTAAGTCAAGTTCTGCCCTTGGTTGGTGAACTAAGAGCAAAAGGTCAGAGAGTTGAACTTGAACTAAGAGGCAGAAAGATTGGCAAAGCAATGAATTGGGCTAATGGAATTGGTGCTACAACCACTATGGTAGTTGGTCCAAGAGACTTAGAACAAGGACAATGTATGCTGAAGAATCTTCAGACTGGAGAGCAACAAGCAGTTGCACTAAGTGCAGAAGCAATTATTGAAGCGCTTTAATCACTCTTCAGTTTCTTCTTTACGAGTGTTGATGAATGCAGCCATTGCGATAGCTGCAGATGCTACAACTAAAGTAAATCCAGGGGTGTCTTCACTATCTCCTGAACTACCTAGTTCGCCACCTTCTTGGAAACTTTCGTCCCAAGATGCTGGGTCAATTGGCATCAATAGACTTCCACTATCTCCTAGTTCTATTGCGAATTCAGCAGGTTCCCCTTCAACAAAAAACCCTCCAGGTCCTGCATTATCATTGTAATCTCCTTTAATTTTCATTGTCACTTCAATCAACGGATTATCGTTAAGCCCGTCCCAGGTTTCATTCCCTTCTTCAACAAACCATGAGAATTGGATATTTTTCCAATTCCCTGCAGGCCAAGGACTTTCAGTATGTTGGAAAATCTTGGTTTGACCCTTGAAAATTGTAATGTTCAACCAATCACAATCATTTGGAGTGTTATTAGGTTGGCAAGGTCCCTCGTTATTGGTACTATCAGCATCACCTGCATAGTAGATGTTGAAATTACCTCGGAATTCTCCACCAACAGTCATACTTAGTCTCTTATCTAAGGTAGGATCCATAGTGAATCTCTGCTTGATATCGATAACGCCGTTGTCTTTTTGTTCGCGAATTTCCCCTGAACTGTCATCGCCCATTCCTTCGTCATCTGAAGAATTGAAATGACTCCAGAATTGATTCATTCCATCGGCCCAAATGTACAGAGTTGTGTTGTTGGCACTTGGTTGTCTTGGGTCTTCTTCTTGGCTCTGTTGTTGAGCAGAAACATCTCCTGCTTGAACAGGAGTCATCAAGAATAAAGTTACTAAAACTGCAAAAATGGCTTTGCCTCGCATGGCTCATGGTTAACATATCTCACATTTGACGCTTACTAAATAATGAGCGATACAAATAATCGTTATTTGATTGATTAATCAAAGCGCTGGAATCCCATTCGGCCGACATCATCATTGTTACCTCGGGTTATTCTGAGAGCATCACCAAGGATGTCGGGGGTGAGTCTGCCGGTGCGTAAGTCAGTACCACCAACGCCAGTGATAATCGCCATTACTTTGATGGTATCTCCAAAGCCAGCATCTTGCCTTGCACCCCAAATTACATTTGCATCTTCACTAACTCTTGCTGTTAGTAAATCTACTACTTGAGATGCAGCTTCCAGTGTCATATATTGACCACCTGTTACGTGGATCAAAACTCCGGTAGCGCCAGAGATATCAACATCTAGTAACGGATGGTTTAGTGCTTCATGAACAACTTCTTCTGGACCTCTGTCAGATTCACCATATAGCATCATAGTGACGCCACCGTTAGCCATAATTGCTCTTACATCGGCAAAGTCGAGATTGATTAGCGAAGGTAAAGTGATTGTTTCAACAATTCCTTTGACGATTTCAGCAACCAGTTGGTCCATTATGGAAAAAGCCTCATCTAGTGGTAGATTTGGGACATAGTGTAGAAGTCGGTTATTGTCTAAAACTAGAACTGCATCAGCAACTCGACGAAGTGATTCCAATCCTTCTAACGCTCTTGCCATTCTTTGACGTCGTTCGACATGGAATGGAGTGGTAACAATTCCAACCACGAGTGCGCCTGCGGCTTTGGCTTCCTCAGCCACAATTGGACAGATGCCAGTTCCTGACCCACCGCCTAGGCCACTAGCAATGAATACTAAATCAGCACCGGAAACGATGCGCTTGATCATCTCTCTTCCAGCCTCGGCGCATCGGCGCCCAGTTGAAGGGTCACCTCCTGCACCAAGTCCTCGAGTAATATGTCTTCCAACAAGCAATTTCTGTAGCGCTCGAGTGTGGTCTAGATGTTGCTTGTCAGTATTGATTGCGACTGTTACAGCACCTTCAACTCCAAGGTGAGTAATTCTGTTGAGAGTATTATTTCCTGAACCACCACAACCGACGATTAGAATTCTTGGATTTGGAACTCCAAAAGAACCTACTTCTTCATCAAGGAGTGCAGTAGCGCCTTTGTTGATACTTTCTTCGCGAAGTCCATTTATCATGTCAGCAAGAGCGCCGTCATTTGAATTGGAAGCACCACTATTCCCCATCATTCCACATCCCGTTTGCAAAGGCTACTCTTACCCTACTTAACCGCACCCATTGTTGAGCCCTCAAAATGGTCGATTTCTTGAGTAAATTTGCCATTTCGAATACCTCTGTATAGGCCATAAACCTCTACCCTTGTTAAGGTAAGGCTTCATCACTTGGAAAATTGCGTTTTTTGGGCTATTTCTTTGGACGTCAAATTTATGTTTCATTGATGAGGATTAAGTAGTGGAGGCTTTTGCGACAGATTACCTCGCTTAGCTCAGTTGGTAGAGCACCTGACTGTAGTTGGAAAAAAACGTCTCGCAGCAGACATCAGGGTGTCCCCGGTTCAAGTCCGGGAGCGGGGACCAACATTGCTTTACAATCGCAGTGAGGTAAATTCGACCACTGTTAACACTTGTGTGAAAATTTATTTTTCCAAAATAGTCTCTTCACGACGCGCAATAATTGGCATGAGGCGACGATAGGTTAAGCATCTCCAAAGATACTCCATCGGTCCAAATTTGTATCGCTTGAGCCATTGTTCTGAAACTAACAACTGCAACCAGAAAATGATAATGACGAGTAAGAACACAGTGCTACGACTTATCCATTCCTGTGGTATAACCGCGGCGAGACTCAAACAAACAACGGTCTGGCCAATGTAGTTTGATAATGCAGTCTTCCCTAAGGCTTGTATTCTTTTGATGATGGGTAATTTTGTTCGCTCATTCCACCAAATCAGCAAACCCACGTAACCTAGTGCTACTGGAATAGTTCCGACAGTATTAGCAAGATTTCCTTGAATGATTGCGGCGGTAGAAAATTCATTGAGATAAGTCCATACAAGCCCGA
>CEWG01055504.1_pt1 | contig 20887 bp, 23 predicted proteins | sample 361411 | NCBI WGS metagenome assembly CEWG01 (sample SAMEA2622173, study PRJEB7988) | marine metagenome | biome: marine biome (ENVO:00000447); feature: surface water layer (ENVO:00002042); material: "saline water (ENVO:00002010), including plankton (ENVO:xxxxxxxx)" | depth 5 m | reverse complement strand
TTACTATTATCGATAATGATAGGTTCTTCTTTGGAAAATATTTTTTTGAAATCATCAAATTCAAGAACAAAAGTATATCGAGAATAGATTTTTTTAGTTTCATAATCATCAAACAATTTCTTTGGAATGAAGGAAGAAGAACCTATAAGTAACTTTTTAATTTTGCTATTTTGAGAAGAAAAATTTGAGACGATCTTGACAACAGAGTCATTAATTACATTCAAAGTAAAGTCTACTGTTAATTTATCTTTATTAACTGTTTTGTAAACAATTGGTTTTATAAAGTATTGTATACCATTATCTCCCCTGAAGAATGATTTGATGAAGTTTTTTTGAGAAAAAACTGAAGTTATTGAGAATATTATAAATATTAAAAATACAATATGTTTCATTGATTACATAAAAAGGTGAAATTAGAATACTTTAAAATTAGACTAATTTCACCTTATTAAATTGAAATTACTTATTAGTTACCCGTAACAATACATTCGTAAGTTTGGATAATTCCAAGCATATTTGTCTGTTTTAAATCAACAGTCGAGATTTTAGTTATTCCACCTTGCTTTGCCGCTTTCTGAATACTTGCGTCTGCATCAAACCAAAGAACATTTAAATAACCTGTTGCTTTAGACATTCCAACTTTATTTCCAACTTCATTACTAGTAGCGTTAACCGGGAGGGTGACTGCACAACTTGTTAGAAATAGTGCCACCAAGGAGATAAATAATATTTTTTTCATAATTTTTTATTTTAATTAGATTAGTTAAAGAACAAACTTAATCATTATTGTAATCATTCAAAAAATTTCAAGATTTAATATTAAAGATATAAATGGTATTTAGTAACCTGAGGTTCAGATATATATCAAAACTCTTGTTCCTTTATCTGGAAATCATTCATTTTGATGTCATCTAATCCTTTTTGATCGAAGGGATTTTCAATAAAACTTTGAACATTGAATAATGCCATTAAAATAAAGCTAATGAATATTGAAAAAATAATTGCCATATAAGTATTGTAATCTTGACTCATAGTCGAAACATCTTGAATCAATGATGGGGTGTAAATCCATGGAAAGAGATAAATAAAAATCAAGCAATAGTTCCTTAATGAAAGTGGAGTACCATGAGATTCAAGTGCTCTTAATAGCTCTATTTTTGTAAAAATTTCGCTTTTGACTACAAGGCTTCTATTTTTCTCAATCTCAGAAAAATGCTGATTATTTTGAATTATAAAGTCAAAAATTTCTTTAGAGTGAAGTCTAGAATCAAATCTATCACTTACATTAGAGCTATTAATTAAGCTTCCATAAAATTCTTTATGAGTTTTTAACAACAATTGATTAAACTTTTTCTTGTTAGCAGTAGTTATTTTTTTTACCGCTGAGACAATATTGCTAAGTTCAATTATTTTAGTACGTAGTGAAGAAAAGTGCTTAAGAGAATCTTGCCTTTTATTAAATGCACTTGTTATTGTGAATACTAACGGGAAGACAATTGCTATACTGATTATATAAAGATCAACCATCATTTTTAGGTCTAATTTTGTATAAAGCCAGAAAACAAATAATGCATCTAAAATTACAATAGCTATTCGTTTATTGAATACAGAAAAAATAGATTGTTTAAACATATTTATCTAAAATTTTCTAAAAAATTATAGATTACTTTGAGGAGAAAATTTTGCTCATTTTGTCTTTTTCTTCTTTTGCAAGATCAGGATCAACAAGAATTCGACCACTATGTTCATCAGTTATTATTTTTTGTCTTGAGGCTATCTCCATCTGAATTTGAGGAGGAATTGAGAAGTAAGAACCTCCAGAAGCTCCTCTTTCAATAGGTACAATTGCCATGCCATTTTTGACATTTTTTCGTATTTTTTTATAGGATTGAAATAGGTCTTCCTCTATTTTAACCTCGAATTCTTTTGATTTTTTTGCTAAAAGGGCTTCCTCTTTCTCAGTTTCTTTTAAAATTTCTTCTAACTCCTCTTTTTTAGCTTTCAAATGATTTTTTCGTTCATTAACTTTTTCATTTAGTTGCTCGATTGCTTCAAGTTTGAGTTCTTTTTTTGCAATAAATTCTTTAATTCGCTTTTCTGCTAATTGGATTTCAAGTTCTTGAAATTCTTGTTCTTTGACAATTGAGTTATACTCTCTATTATTTCTGACATTTTTGAGGTTTTCTTCATACTTTTTGTGTTCCTCTTTAGCAACCTCAATTTTATTTTTTTGTTCTTTTGTCTGGAAATCAAAATCACTCACCTCTTGTTGGAAGCTTTCTAATCTATTCTCCAAACCAGCAATCTCATTTTCAAGATCTTCTACCTCTAATGGTAATTCACCTCTAACGTTACGAATTTCATCTACTCTTGAGTCAATCAATTGTAGATCATAAAGTGCTCTAAGCTTGTCTTCTAGTGTTACCTCGCTTTTTTTTGCCATTTGAATGAATAGTTTACAGGGTTGGTTATAGATTCAGATAAAACGATGGCAAAATTAGGTAATTTTTTCTTAAGATAATCATGGATTAATTTTTTTGTGTACTGCTCTGTTTCATAATGCCCTGCATCAATTAATAAAATTTTATCCTCAGCTTGAAAAAAATCATGATATTTTAAATCAGCTGTAATTAACGCATCTGCATTTGAACTAATTGCCGAACTTATTGCAAAGCTTCCAGAACCACCGAGAACTGCTACTTTATTTATTTTTTTTCCATTTTTTTTTGAATGCCTTATCATTTCAATATTCAATTTTTTTTGAATCGTAGAAATAAATTCTTCTTCATCCATTTCTTTTTCTAAATCACCGATACTTCCCATACCAATATTTTGGGTTTCATTTTTAAGCTTTAATACTTCATATGCCACCTCTTCATATGGATGAAATTTGAAAAGGGCTTGAAGAATCTTTGTTTGTTTATGAAACTCAAAAATTAAATTAATTTGAACCTCATCGGTAACTGTTTTTTTACCTCTTTCACCCAGTTTTGGGTTACTCTTTTCATTTCCCTTAAACGTGCCCATACCAATTGAAGAAAAACTGCATTCATCGTAATTACCAATTGAACCGGCACCAGCTTTGTGTAAGTTTTCCAATAACAATGAAACTTTATCTTTAGGAGCATAAGTTATCAGTTTTCTTATGGCGTTTTTTTTGGGGGACAAGACTTTAATATTTAATAGACCTAAATTTTCAGCCAATGCATGACTAACACCATAACGGTGGTTGTCCAGTGCAGTATGGATAGCATATACACAAATATCATTTTTGACTGCCTTAATTATAACTCTTTCAACATAGGATGACTGAGTTAATTTTTTTAATCCTGAAAAAATAATTGGATGAAAACTTACAATCAAGTTAAGATTTTTGGAAATACATTCATCTACAACATTTTCTAAGGTATCATGAGTTACTAATACTCCTTTACAATCTCGATGAGCATCACCAATTATTAGACCGACATTATCAAAATTTTCAGCATAAACTGGCGGAGCCCATTCCTCAATGACATCAATGATTTTTTGAATCCTCATTGTTACAAATATAATATTATCTTTCACTTGAAGAAACTTCAATTAATTAAGTAAAAAGGAGTTTCTGTTTTTCCTAAATTTGATTGTAAATAAAATAGTTTTGTTTAAATATTTTCGCTTCCTCCTTTTTCCTTTAGCATTATTATACGGTGTTGTAGCTCACTTAAGAAATCTTTTTTTTCATTTCGGTTTTTTTAGTAGTAAAAATTTTAGAACTCCCAGTATTGGAGTCGGAAATCTTTCAATGGGAGGCACTGGAAAGTCAGTAGTAGTTACATATTTAATCGACATTCTTCAAAAAACAAAAACTCTAGCGACTCTAAGTCGGGGATATGCACGAAAAACCAGGGGTCTGAGAGTCGCTGGTAAAAAAGACACTGCTGCTACTTTAGGAGATGAACCTTTTCAGTTTTTTCAACGTTTTCCAGGCATAAATGTTGTTGTTTCAGAAAAAAGAGCTCATGGGATGGAGGCAATTGATACCTTAAATCCAATTCCAGAGGTAGTTATAATGGATGATGTTATGCAGCATCGATGGGTTAAGCCAAGTATATTGATTGTCACCACTGATTATAAAAATCCCTATTTTAAGGATTATGTCTTCCCAGTGGGAGGTTTAAGGGAGTTTAGATCAGGAATAAATCGAGCTGATATAATTTTAGTTACACATACACCAAATAATTTTTCGAAATATCTAAAGGAAAAATTTTTAAAAAGGATAAAATCAAATAGCCCAGTTTTATTTACCAAAATAAATTATGATAATACCTTGTTTAGAAATAACCAATTTAAATCTACCCTCAATCTAAAAAAAGATAACTTTATTTTGGTCACTGGCATTGCAGATCCTACCAAAATGGTTATCTATTTGGAATCTAAGTTTGGTATATTCAAACATCTGAGATTTGCTGATCATCACTCTTTCTCTAAAAAAGATGTGACTAAAATATTAAAGGCTGCAACCAATAAAATTATTTTAACCACTGAAAAGGATTATGGCAAGCTTTACCCACTAATAAGTGATGACAGACTTTGTTATATTAGGATTCATCTCGATTTTATTTTTGATAGTGACAAAAAACAATTCGATAAAATTATTTTGGATACAATCTAGTTTATATGTTTGTGAGCTTTATATGATGAGCGAACTAGTGGTCCACTTTCAACGTGTTTGAATCCAAGGTCTTTTCCAACTTCCCCATACTTTTTAAAAATGTCTGGGGTAATAAATGATTTAACAGGTAAGTGTTTTTTTGTGGGCTGAAGATATTGTCCAATAGTTACAATATCCACTTCTGCTTTGCGAAGGTCATAAAGTGTTTCAATAACTTCTTCCTCTCTTTCTCCTAGGCCCAACATTATACCAGACTTTGTTCTATTGACCCCCATTTCTTTTAAGTAACGTAAAACTTCTAAACTTTGGTCATACTTGGCTTGGATTCTTACCTCTCTAGTGAGTCGCCTTACAGTTTCTAAATTATGAGATACAACCTCTGGAGAGGCCTCCACTATTCGATTAATATTGATATGATTTCCTTGGAAGTCTGGGATTAAGGTTTCTAAAGTAGTTTCTGGATTTAATCTTCTAATTGCTTTGATTGTTTCACTCCAAATGATGGAACCCATGTCTTTAAGGTCGTCTCTGTCAACGGATGTAATTACCGCGTGTTTAATTTTCATTATCTTTATGGACCTAGCTACTTTTTCAGGCTCTTCCCAATCTACGTTTCCAGGCCTTCCAGTTTTAACTCCGCAAAAACCACATGATCGTGTACAGATATTACCTAATATCATAAAGGTTGCTGTACCCTCCGCCCAACATTCACCCATATTTGGACAGCTCCCTGAGGTACATATAGTGTTTAATTTATATTTATCAACTAACCCCCTAAGTTCAGTATATTTTTTACCTGTCGGAAGCTTGACTCTTATCCATTTTGGTTTTCCTACCCCTATTTTTTCCTTCTCTACAGTTTCCAAAACTTTTTTCGCAAAGATACAAACTTAATTCACAGACTCAAAAGGTAAATAATGGTAAATCCAGAAAGAAATATAATTCCAAAGATGCTTAGCATTTTAGTTTTTGTTCCTGGACGTTCATTCTCAGGCATATTTATACTGAAAATCAGTTTGTAATTAAGTAAAGCATAGAAAGGAGCAGTTATAAAAGATAAAACAGTTGCTATTTGAACTAAAAGACCCATTTCTGTGAGCAGAAGTAAAAAAACTAGTGAGGTTCCAATTGCGAGAATGGAAATCCATATAAGGTAAAAATCTTTATTTTTTTTATTTAAAATTAATTGTGAAGCCTTAGACATAGCTCGAGGGGATGCATCTAGAGTAGTAATCGTGGTACTGAACATTGTAGTAAAAGCAGCTATAGCAATAACTAAATATGAAGTTTCTCCTAAATTTATAGTATAAAGTTCAATCAGTTGACCGGCAAATTCAACACCCTTATTTGAAAATTCTAATCCTGAATCATGCATAACCAGTGCTCCTAAACCCAGAAAACAAATCCCAAGAATTAGAGTAGTAATATATCCCACATTAAAATCAAATAAACCCTCTTTCACTGAAAGTTTATTTTTTAGAGTTTGTTTTTTTTCTAGTACCCAAATTGAGTGCCAAACTGATATATCCATTGGGGCAGGCATCCAACCCATAAATGCGATTAAAAATAAAAACTCACTCCCAACTGGGAATATTTGAGTAAATCCAATTGAACTATTTTGTTTAGAAAAAGCTATTAATAAAGCCAAAACTGTACTTATGGTCAAAATCAAAATGATGCCTTTAATTACCCTATCTAAAAATTTATATTTTCCTAATAAAAGAATTACGAAACAAAGAAAAGTAATTGATATACTCCAACAAACCATGTCAGTTGAAATACCAAAAAGATTTGATGCCAATCCTGCAGTAACAATTGTTACAGCAGTTTGAATTGTAAACATTGTTGCAAGATTCAAAAAAAAATAAATCCACAGATAACTTTTTCCTAACTTTTTGTAACCATCTAATAAACTTTCTCCAGTTGCAAGAGCGTATCTTGGTCCAAATTGGAAAAAAGGGTATTTAAATAGATTTACCAGAATAAGTGCCCAAATAAGTCCCCAGCCAAAGTCAGCTCCTGCCCTTGTGGACTGAACCAAATGAGAAACTCCTATTGCAGCCCCAGCAAACAGTAATCCAGGACCAAGTTTTCTTAAATTAATCAAAACCTTTCTGGATTTTTTCTGTCAATAGATTTTTTGCTCTTAGTAATTTAACTTTTACAGTATTTATTGGTTGATCTATTTTTTGGCTTATTTCCTTATAGCTGAGATCATCAAAAAAGCGAAGTCTTAAAATTTTTTGATAGTCTTTTCTTAAAGTTTTAATGATTTTTCGGAGAGTTTCAACACTTTGATTGTTTATAAGTATTTCCTCTGGTGAGGGTTGAGTATTAATTTGGGATAAATCATAATCTTCACTAATAGATACTGTTTTAAGTGATGATTTTTTGTTTTTTTTTCTGACAAGATCGATTTGAATGTTTTTCGATATTGTAGATAACCATGTTTTAAAATCGTATCGACTGTCAAATGTTTCGATTCGATCAAATGCTCTTGCAAATGTCCTAATAGAGATTTCCTCAGCTAATTCTTCATTTTTAGTTCTTTTAAGCTGAAAACTGTAAAGGTAGTCCCAATATGAATTAAAAATTTCATTGAATGCTTTTTGCTCATGATTCAGAGCCCTCTCTATGGCAAATTCGACATTTTTCATTACAAATTTTACAGAAAAAAATGATTAATTATGTTGTGGGTCAGGCCTTTGACAGTCTTGCTCTGCGGGAAGTTTTCCACAAAAACCACACCTTTTGTTTTCATTATTTAAAAATGGGTTCTGACTTGCGCATGTTCCAGAGAATTCACCATCTTTTCTTGCCCAAATTTTGATAGCTATTCCAAGAATTGCTATAGCAAGTAGTATTGCGGTTAGTAAAAATAATTTCATAAAGTTTTACAAAATTAAAAAAATAAAGAATATTAAATAAGTTGAAAACTTAAGTTTATAAATAAAATTATATAGGTCTTTACAAAGTGAACTTAAATAATTTCATTCCAATTACTAATCACTATCTCAAAAAACTTTACTAAAAAAAACAACGATACGGATAGTTTTAATAAAACCCCTCCTAAATATCCAATTAATGTCCCAATTGCAGCCAACAGTGCGATTCTCAAATTATTTATATTTACTGTCAACTCACCAATTAATGCACCAAAAAAAGAACCAAATAAAATTCCTATTGGACCAAATAAAAAAAATCCAATAACTAATCCAATAGTTGAGCCTATGACTCCCGCATTACTACCACCAAACTTTTTAGCACCTATAGAGGGTATAAAATAATCTAGAATAAAAACTGAAATAGTAATTGCAAATGTTATGGCTAAAAAATAATATTGAGCCTCTAAAAAAGAAGTTTGATGTAGAATTAATAATCCAATCCAACCAGAAATTGGACTAGGAATTATAGGTATAAAACATCCAACTATTCCTAATATAACTAACAAGAAGCTAATAATAATTAGAACTATTTCCATCTTTTTTTTTGAGATTTAATTGATAATATTTAAAAATCTAAATTCAATTTTACATTAAAAGTTTGTAATTTTAAAAAATAGATCAAACATTTACTAAATGCATTTCAAAAAGTTTTTACTAGCTCTCTCAATAATTATTATTTCTTCATTAAGTTCTTGTGACATTTTTTCGTCTACTAAAATTTCGAGCTCACAAATCAAGAAAGCCTCAAGCTGGTCATCTAAAGACCAGCTACCAAGTTTTCCCGAATGTGAGGGTGTAGAGAAAAAAGAACAACTAAAATGTCTACAAAATATTATTTCAAATCAATTGAAATTAGCTATTTCAGATTTTGAGATGATCGCTAGTGAGCCCATAGATCAAGAAATTGTTATTGATATAAAGATTAACAAAGAGGGTATATTTAGCCTTTTGGATGCTAAAATCCCCAACTCAGTTGTTAATGCACTCCCAGAGCTTGAACAGCTCTTAGCACAAGCCATTGCCAATTTACCTTTAGCTCTACCTGCAACTAAAACAAATGTAGGAGTATATGTTGATACACGACTAAGTATGCCAATTCGAATTAGTGCTCAACCTCTTGAATGAGTTTAACAGATAAGATTATATTGGGAATTGATCCTGGAACAACAATTATGGGTTTTGGATTGATTCGAGTGAACAATCAATCTTTGAAATTAATTCAATTACATGAGCTTCAGCTAAAAAAATACAATGATCATTACGTAAAACTTCAAAAAATTTTCAATTCTACCATAGCAATAATTGATGAATTCCATCCTGATCATATTGCGATTGAAGCACCTTTTTTTGGAAAAAATGTCCAGTCGATGTTAAAGTTAGGAAGAGCTCAAGGGGTAGCTATGGCTGCGGGATTATCAAGAGAGATTCCTATTACTGAGTATTCTCCAAAAAAAATTAAAATGTCCATCACTGGAAATGGAAATGCCTCAAAGGAACAAGTTGCTAAAATGTTGCAAAGTCTCTCTTTGATTGAAGAAATTCCAAAAAATCTTGACGCCACCGATGGTTTAGCTGCTGCTGTTTGTCACTTTTATAATCAGGATAGACCTCAGATTAATAAAAACTATAATGGATGGAAGGCTTATATTAGTCAAAATCCAAAAAAAGTGAAGTCAGGCTAATGGCTGGAATTTACTTTCATTATCCTTTTTGCACTCAGGCCTGTAACTACTGTAATTTTCATTTTTCAACCCAATTAAAAAATAGTTCTAGAATTCAGCAAGCTATGAATAAGGAATTGTATTTGAGAAAAGATGAATTAAATCTACCTATTGAAAGCATATATTTTGGTGGAGGGTCTCCATCACTTTTAACTCCTTCATTTTTTAATGAAACTATCAAATCGGTAAGAGATAATTTTAAAGTAACTAGCCGAGTTGAAATTTCACTGGAGGTTAACCCAGATGACGTATCTTATAATTATTTGACTGATATAAGGAAATCAGGAATAAACCGGATTAGTTTGGGAATTCAGTCTTTCCTTGATTGTGAATTAAAAATAATGAACAGAGTTCACAATGTTAAGCAGGGAATTAATTCAATTAGATTAACCTCAAGAATTTTTGATAACTTTTCTGTTGATCTAATTTACGGTATACCAGAAAGTAATTTAAATAGTTGGACTGATAATTTAGATAATTTAATTTCTTTCAATCCTCCTCATATTTCAACTTATGCATTAACTGTTGAACCTAAAACTGTTCTTTTTCATCAGGTGGAAAATGGAGAAGTTGAGTTATTAGACGAAGAGATTGTAAAGAATCAGTATGATATTTTAAATATTAAATTAGAAAAGGCATCATATATAAATTATGAATTTTCTAATTTTGCAAAGCCTGGCTTTCATTCAGTTAATAATAGTAATTATTGGAATGGTAAACCTTATTTAGGAATTGGACCATCTGCCCATAGCTTTGATGGTAACCGAAAAAGGAGTTGGAATATTTCGAATAACATTAAATATTTAAATTCGATTGAAAAGGGGTGCTTGAATCAATCCAAAGAAGTCTTAAAGGATTATGAGGCGTTTAATGAATATGTAATGATTAGTTTACGGACTACTGGGGTTCGATTTGATAGAGTTAAAGAATTTTTTGGACCCAGTTATTGTGACTATTTAGAGGAACAAGCAAAAAAATACTTAATGGATCGTCGACTTTTCTGGGACGGCAATGTTTTAAAGGTTAGTCGAAAAGCAAAATTTTTATCTGATGGAATTGCTTCAGATTTATTCATGCTTAGAGGTTAAGCTATTTCAAGTTCATAAAAATATTTATAAAATTGAGAAATAGCCTCGATACCGTTTACGAAGTTATCTACCCCATAATGTTCATTAGGAGAGTGTATTGCATCACTGTCCAATCCAAAACCCATCAAAATAGTTTTGATACCTAATATTTTTTCAAACATTGGAACAATAGGGATGCTTCCTCCATCTCTCTTCGCGTGAGGAACAATACCAAATACCTCTTGATATGCTTTCTCTGCGGCTCTGTAAGCATTATGTTCCTTTGGTGTTAAATAGGGATCTCCCCCATGATGTTTCCTCACTTGAACACTTACACCTATTGGGGCAATACTTTTAAAATATCTCTCGAATAATTCACTTATCTCCTCCCAATTTTGGTTTGGTACTAGTCGCATTGAAATCTTGGCATGAGCCTTGCTTGGGATTACAGTTTTAGCCCCTTCACCAGTATATCCTCCCCATATTCCATTAACGTCAAGTGAAGGTCTTATAGACTTTCGCTCTAAGGTTGTATATTCTTTTTCACCAACAGGCGCACTAATAGATATAGATTTTTGGAATTCGATCTCTGGAGTTGCATTGGAATTCATTTTTTTACGTTCAGCTTTTGATATCTCTTCTACTTTATCATAAAACCCAGGAATATTTACTTTGTTATTTTCATCATGAAGTAGTGCAATCATTTTACAAAGAGTATTTATTGGGTTTGCAACCGTACCGCCATACAAGCCAGAATGTAAGTCTCTATTGGGTCCAGTAATAGTAACCTCCATATAACTAAGCCCCCTTAATCCGGTTGTGATTGCAGGATTATCTAAGCTGTGAATACCAGTATCTGAAATAATAATAATATCTGATTTTAATTTTTTCTTATGATTATTTATAAATCCTTCAAGATGAACACTTCCAATTTCTTCTTCTCCCTCAATAATAAATTTAACATTACACTTTAATAACTTGTTTTTAATCAAAAGTTCTACTGCTTTAATGTGCATAAACATTTGCCCTTTGTCATCACATGCACCACGAGCATATATTGCACCATTAGGGTGGAGTTGAGTTTTTTTAATTGATGGCTCGAAAGGATCGTTTTCCCATAGTTCTAATGGATCTGGGGGCTGAACATCATAATGACCGTAAACCAATACAGTAGGTGCATTAGTATTTATAAATTTCTCTCCATATACGATTGGATGGCCTGCAGTTTCGAATAACTCTACATTATTACAACCAATTTTTTTAAGGGCTCCTTCGATCCAATCAGCAGTTTTTTTCACCGCTTCATTGTATTTTGGATCAGCACTTATGGAAGGAATTTTGAGTAAGTCAAATAGTTGCTCAAGGTATTCCTTTTTTTCTTCAAGAATTTGTTTTTTCATCATTCAATAAGTCAAAACGTAAAAGTACAAAACATAAATCCTTTTCCAGTTTAAGAAAAATAATTTAGTAAAACTTGATTATATTTGTCCACCATCAATCGAGCGGGTGTGGTGAAATTGGTAGACACGCTAGATTTAGGATCTAGTGCCGCGAGGCTTGGGGGTTCGAGTCCCTTCACCCGCACAAAAAACCTCTACCATCTGGTAGAGGTTTAATTAAATCTGTCCGAAAGTTTTTACATTATTGGAGTAAATAATCAAGATAAGTTAAAAGTATACAAAAATTAATTTTTAAAAATGATTTTTACTTTTCTATAATTAACTAGGCCCTAATAACAATAATTTGAGCCTGGGCGAGAATAGAGTTGTTTTCTTTTGCATATTCCATGATACTTTTTCCTTTCTCACATACAGGGTCAATTATCATTGCACCATAGGAGGCAAGTAACAAAATCATTTCCGGTTTGTCTTGAATAGCAGCATGAATTATTAGTGGTTTTCCATTGACTAATGTCTTCGGGGTTAAAAGACCATCAATTATTGCTGATTCAATGAAAGTGTAATTGTCAGTTTTGATTGCAATTAATGCCTTTTCCTCAGCTGATAATGAATAATTTTCTTTTGACTTTAAAGAAATACTGTCTTTTACAATATCCACTTCGTTCGCATTTAATGTAGTAAGTGATATCAAAATTGTGAGCAATAAAATTTTTTTCATAACAATTATATTTTATTAAACATATTGCAAATTTAAATCATGTATTTCAATATTTATTCAATTTAATTATCATTATAGTGTACTATATTAACTATAATGATATGTATTATTATTTTATTGTTAAAAAATCATACTTTATAAACTATAATTTATTTATTATATAATATAATTAGTTCTCAAAAAAGCCGATTTTAAATCATCTTTAAAAAGATTTTGATTTATTTAGGTATTTAATTTAACTCTTGACTAAAATGAATTATTCAATTATTCTGTCAATTTTAAAGTTATCTAATTTGATGTCATCTAATCCATCTCTATCAAATGGATGTTCCATTTGATCTTGAATATTATATAGTGAGATCAAAATAAATTCACTTAGAATAATAATGAAGTAAGTTATGGTATGAGGGTTATCAAACCCAATTTTATTAATTATTGTCGGAGTGTAAACTGTTGGAAAAATATATATAAAAATAAGACAATATGCCTTAAGACTTATTGGGGTTCGGTGGGTATGAATAGCTATTAAGTTTTCAATTGAGTTATGAAGATCTCTCAAAAATCTAAGAATTTTTTGTTTGGAACTATTCGGTATATTTTCCTCATTTTCAATTATAAATTTGAATACATTCTCAGTTTTTTTATCAATGTATGAGGTTTTATGACTTGATTGTGATAGGTGGTCAACAAATGATTCAGAAATTTCATGAAGAATTGAATTAATCTCTTCTTTCTTTGAATCAGTTAACTTTGAATTGCTATTAAAGAAATAGAAAAGTGTTTTCAAAGAACTCCTAAACAGGCTTAAAAATTGTAATGATTTTTCTCTTCTTTTAAAGGCACCTCTTATGGCAAAAACTAATGGAAAAATTATTGCTAAACTTATAAGTGTTAAATCAATATGATAAAAAACCTCAAATTCGAAAGCTAGAAAAGGAATAATTATCGAAAGAATTAAAGTAATTAGTGTCCTATGATTTATGATTGAAAAATACCTTTTCATTAAATTTTATAAATTAGTTTCTTAAATCTATTATTATTATTATGAATATACAAAAGTTTTTTTCGTTATGCTTAATATTTTATGGAGTAGCTTCTGCACAAATTATTCAGAAATCTGATTCACTTTTTAATAATCAAGATATTCTAAAGATCAAATTAAGTTATTCCAATGATGAAATGCGTCTAGAGACCGATGATACTACATTTATTAAAGTTAATCTTGAATACTACAACAATAATAAATGGAAGAATTTAAGCGTAAACCTAAGAGCAAGGGGAAACTTCAGAAGATCAAAATGTTATTTTCCTCCAATTAAAGTTCGTATAAAGAAATCAGAGGCTGAGGGAACTTTGTTTGAAGGTAATAAAAATTTAAAACTGGTGGTGCCATGTCTTCTTAGGAAAGAAAAAAATGACAATGTTATTCAGGAATTCATTGCTTATAAATTTTATGAAAAGATTTCCCCATTTTATTTTAAAACAAGGTTGGTCGATATCGAGTTTACTGAAATCAAAAAAAAGAAGACATTAGTTCATAAACTAAAGGGTTTTCTGATAGAAGATGATAAACGAGTTGCTGATCGATTTGAGGGAAAATCATTTGAAAGATACATACATCCTAAAGCTATGGATAATTTAACTTCTGTTCAAAACTCTATATTTCAATTTATGATTGGGAATACTGACTATTCTGTTGCATATCAGCACAATGGTAAATTACTTTACATTAACAAAAAAATTCATCCATTACCATATGATTTTGATCTGTGTGGATTAGTAGATGCAAGTTATGCAGTTGTAAATAGCACACTAGGTATTTCTTCTGTTAGGGATCGTAAATATAGGGGTTTTGCTAGAGAGGAATCAATTCTTCAAAAAGTTAGGAAACAAATTTTAACTAAAAAAAATGAATTTTTTCAAATAGTTGATAATCATAAGTCTTATTTTGAAATCCCATCAGAATTTGAAAGTACCAATGAATTTCTCACAAGCTTTTTTAATATAATTGAGGACGATAAATCTTTTAAGAAACAGGTGGTACAAATGATGAGAACTAGATGATAAAAATGGGAATGGTAATTAGTGGGTTTCCTTTATTTTCTGTACAATTCTTAAGCTAGCGCCAATACTATTTAAAACATATTTACCATTAATTATTCCTGCATTTTTTCTTACTTTATCATTGAATGAAAGATAATTATAAATATTTGTTAATTCAGATTTATTCCTTACACTAAAAATACCCCCCAAGTTTACAAGGGTTTCTGCTTCTTGAAAACTTTTAAAATATGGGCCAATTATCACTGGTATGCTATATGCAGCAGGTTCTAATGTATTGTGTAGACTTTTTTTCTTCAAACCACCACCTACATATGCAAATGATGCATAGCTATATATTTTTCCTAACTCCCCAATTGTATCAACAATAAGCACTTGTTTGTTCCCGTCTTTAAGTTTATCGTATTTGCTCCATTTAGTATAAGGTAATTTGATTTTCTTTTCTAAACTTTTAATAATTTTTGTTGAAACCATATGTGGAGCAATTACTAATTTTAAGCTCGATTTTTTTTCAAATAAATTCTCAATTAAGTCATGATCATCAGGCCAAGTACTTCCAGCAACAAAACAGTTTGCTCCAGATGTAAAATCCTCCATTATTTCCAATTTATTTTCCTGTTTTACAATCTCATAGACCCGATCAATTCTAGTGTCTCCACTTACTGTGACTTGTTCAATTCCTATTTCATTTAAAAGGTTTTTCGAGAGCTCATTTTGAACAAAGAAGTGTGTTACACCCTGAAGGAGTTTCCTAAATTCAACTCCATACCATTTAAAAAAAAATTGTTTATGTCTAAAAATACTAGAAACAGAGTAGATTGGAATTTTTCTTTTGAAAAGTCCTTTAAAATAATTTGGCCAAAATTCATACTTAATAAAAATTGCAAATTTAATATTACACAGGCCAAGGAAACGATTTACATTCCAAATACTATCCCAGGGAAGATAACTTACACAATCAGCTGCTGAAAAGTTTTTTTTTATTTCATAGCCTGAAGGTGAGAAAAAAGTAACGAGTAAGTTGTACTTAGGAAAAGATTTTTTACACTCTAAAATTAATGGTTGGGCCTGTTCAAATTCACCTAAAGAGGCAACATGAAACCAGACCCATTCACCTTTATCCAGTGATTTTGATTTTAGTAATTTAAAAGTTTCATCACGTCCTCCTATAAAAAGATCTATTTTTTTTGAAAATAGTCTTAAAGCCCTTAGAATGCAGTATGAAACTACAATTATAATATTGTATATAAGTTTTAGAATCATTATCCCTCAAAAATAGTTTTTATAATCTATTGCTAAAAGAAGAAACCTTTATTAATTTTGTTGTGAAAAATTTTTATGAAAAAAATTGAGATGGTTGACCTAAGAGGTCAATACCAAAAGATCCAAAGTAAAGTAGATGATTCAGTTTTAAAGACAATTAATTCTGCTAGTTTTATAAATGGACCTCAGGTTAAAAGCTTTCAAAAGCATTTAGAGAAGTATCTTGGAGTAAAACATGTCATTCCTTGTGCAAACGGAACCGATGCCCTTCAGATTGCTTTAATGGCATTAGAACTAAAACCTGGCGACGAGGTTATTACCCCTGACTTTACTTATGCATCGACGATTGAGGTAATTTTGCTCTTAGGATTAACTCCAGTTTTAGTTGATATAAATATAGATACATTTAATATTGACGTCTCGGGAATAAAAAATGCCATTACTTCTAAAACTAAAGCAATCATTCCAGTTCATTTATTTGGACAAGTGGCTTCAATGAATGAAATTTTAGAAATTGCCCAAGAGAATGATTTGTTCATAATTGAAGATAATGCCCAATCATTAGGTTCAAACTTCACCTTTAAGGATGGATCAAAAAAGAAAGCAGGCACTATAGGTCATATAGGAACAACTTCATTTTTTCCTTCAAAAAATCTGGGAGCATATGGGGATGGTGGAGCTATTTTTACAGAGGATGATGATTTGGCACATACTTTACGTGGTATTGTAAATCATGGTATGTATGTTAGATATTATCACGATTTAGTTGGAGTAAATTCTCGTCTTGATTCAATACAAGCATCTATTTTAGATATTAAGTTAGATTATCTAGACGATTATAACAACAGCCGTTGCATTGCTGCATCAAAATACAATCTCCTATTTAAGGATCAATCTAATATTATTACTCCAATTAGGGTTGGGGAGCGTGATTCTCACGTATTTCATCAATATACACTTAGAATTTTAAATCGCAAAAGAGACGAACTTGTTAAATATTTAAATGATAGAAACATTCCTTGTGGAATCTATTACCCAGTCCCATTACATCTTCAAAAGGCATATAAAAGTAATAGATATAATCAATCTGATTTTAAAGTTACCAATCAAGTTGTAAAAGAGGTTATCTCCTTACCGATGCATACTGAGTTGACTGATGATCAATTAGATTATATTTCAAGCTATGTAATAAAGTTTTTGAATTAACATCTTTATTTTTCAAATCCTGAAACTTTTACATCAGGAGAAATTTTCCTTACTAACCCCTGTAATACTTTTCCCGGCCCAACATCTATAAATTCTGTGATTCCATATTCAATCATTTTTTTAATACTTTGAGTCCATCTCACAGGTGAGATAACTTGAGTGACTAGGTTTTTTTTTATTTCTAAAGGGTCAGTGACAGGATCAGCTACAACATTTTGAAATACTGGACAAATTGGTAAATCAAATTTAGTATTGTCTATTACATTCGCTAATTCAATCATTGCAGGCTTCATTAGAGGGGAGTGAAAGGCTCCTCCAACTGGAAGCACAATTGCCCTTTTTGCACCAGCAGCTTTCATACTTTGACAAGCTAAATCTATTGCATTTGAACTACCAGAAATAACCAATTGTCCGGGACAATTAAAATTTGCTGCAACAACTACTCCAGGAGTATGTTCACAAATAGTAATCACTTTTTCATCTTCAAGTCCTATAATTGCAGCCATAGCCCCTGCTTCATGATCACAAGCTTTCTGCATCGCCATGGCTCTCTTAGAAACCAGTTTTAGACCTGAGTCAAAAGATATTATACCTGCAGCAGTAAGTGCTGAAAACTCACCAAGCGAATGCCCAGCTACCGCGTCTGGTTTAAATTCGTCTCCCATAACTTTATAAATAACGACTGAGTGAATGTATATAGCTGGCTGGGTTACCCTAGTTTGTTGCAAGTCATGTTTAGAACCTTCAAATAAGATTTTGGTAATATCAAAACCTAAAATTTCGTTTGCAGAGTCAAATATATTTTTTGCAATTTGATATTGATCGTAAAGATCTTTACCCATTCCTGGGAATTGAGTTCCTTGACCTGGAAAAAGATATCCTTTCATGTTTATTTAATTGTTTTTATATAGGTTTGATAGGCATATTTGAATTCAGAATGCTCAAAATATTCTTCTTTATCTAAATGCCATAATTTAGAATCAATTTTTGGAAAAAAAACATCTCCATCAAATGACTTGAATATTTTGGTGAGTTCAATCCTATCTGCTAATTCAATTGCTTGTTGGTAAATTTGTCCACCTCCAATAATAAATGGTTGAGGGTCATCACCTGAAGCATTAATTGCCTCGTTAAGACTGTGACAAGCTGTAACACCTTTTGCAGTAAAATCTTTATTTGATGTAATGACAATGTTGTGTCGATTGGGAAGTGCATTAGGGAGTGATTCAAAAGTCTTTCTACCCATTATAATTGAGTGTCCAGAGGTCAAATATTTGAACCTTTTCAAATCTTCTGGTAGATGCCAAATCAACCTATTTTCTTTACCTAAAACTCTGTTTTTGGAAATAGCTGCAATTATTGTTATTGTTCGCTTCTTCGAAAAATTAAGATTTTTTTTATTGGTCATTGATCTTTATAGAGTATATTTTTGTTAGTTAAATTAATTTCCTCGATTTGATTCACTACCAACTAAGGAATTATTATTGTTTTTAGACTTTAAGAAAAATATCTTACTAAATAAATCTAAATAGAGTAATTTTGAACAAATTTACACTTTATAAACAATTTATGAAGTATAGGAATGACTTCCCCTTACTGAAATCTTCTACTTATTTCAATACTGCTTACGTTGGCTTGATGTCAAAATCTTTATTTAATTTCAGAGTCAATTTTGAACGTAATTATCTTAATGATGGAGATAAATATAAATTGGAAGCATACAACAACTTACCCCAGACTCATCGTGTTATAGCTTCATTTATTGGATCTGATAAAGACAAGACTTATTTTGTATCAAACTTCTCTACCGGTATTCGGTATGTTATGGATACACTTCCAGAGAACACTAATTTACTTTACATCAAAGACGATTATCACTCTCTAGTTTCTTCAATAGAAGAAAAAAATTTTAATTTGTTCCCTATTGAAATGTCTGAAAATATTGAACTAGTTATTTCATCTTCATTGGAGAAAAATCCAATTGATACAATAGTAATAAGTCTTGTTCAGTTTACTAATGGATTATTAATTGATTTTGATTTTTTAATTGATTTAAAGAAAAAATATCCTGGACTTAATATAATTGGCGACGCAACTCAATATATTGGCACAGATACATTTAATTTTTCCGATTCTCCGTTTGATGCAATTATTTGTAGTGGATATAAGTGGTTGTTGGCTGGTTTTGGAAATGGGTTTATTGCATTATCCGATCATTTTTTTGCTAGTAATAATATTAGTTCTGAACAATTTGCTAAAAAAGTTTATGCCGGTCATTTTAATATTCTTGGAGCTGCATCTCTAGTTTATGCACTGGAGAGACTTATGAATATCGACTTCAATAAATTAATTGAAACCAATCAGCGTTTAATTAATGAATTGCGATATGCACTTTCATTAAATGGCTATAAGCTCTCCTGTAATGACCGCAAAAAACAAAGCTCGATCATCAGTATTCCTTATCAAGAAAAGATTTTTAAATTACTTGAAAAGAAAAATATTAAGGTAGCTCACAGGGGTGATTTCATCCGATTTTCTGTTCATTTTTATAATACATCTGCTGAGATTAAAGCTTTAATTGATATCATGAAAAATAGCTCTTGAACAAGGATTAAATCGCAACTTTTCCTCTAATAAGGGGATAAGGGTCATACCCTACTAAATTAAAGTCCTCATATTTAAAATCGAAAATTTCTTTTTTTTCAGGATTAAGGGTCATTTTTGGAAGAGGTTTTGGATTCCTTGAAAGCTGTATTTTGATTTGTTCATAATGATTAGAATATATATGAGCATCACCAAAGGAATGAATAAATTCTCCATAAGATAAATTACAAACTTGTGCAATCATCATGTTGAGAAGAGCGTAGGAAGCAATATTAAATGGAACTCCTAAGAAAACATCAGCACTTCTTTGGTATAGTTGACAACTAAGCTTGCCTTCAGAAACATAAAACTGAAAGAAAGCATGACAAGGTGGGAGAGCTGCCTTATTATTGGCAACATTTTCAGAAAATGAAATTGAAGTATCTGGCAAAACACTAGGGTTCCATGCCGATACCATTATTCTCCTACTATCAGGATTCTTTTTTAAAGTCTCAATCACTGACTTAATCTGATCTATCCCTTCACTATTCCAATTTCTCCATTGGTGTCCATAAACTGGACCAAGATTTCCATTTTCATCTGCCCATTCATTCCATATTCTAACTCCATTTTCGTTCAGATAATTGATGTTGGTATCGCCCTTTAAGAACCAAAGTAATTCATGTATTACAGATTTTATGTGAATTTTCTTTGTGGTAACTAGTGGAAAACCGTCTTGAAGATTAAAACGCATTTGATAACCAAAAATACTTTTGGTTCCTGTTCCAGTCCGATCAGTTTTAACTACTCCATTTTTCTGGATATGGCTTATCAAATCAATATACTGCTGCATGAATTAATGTTTTTTTAAATGTAATTAACGTTTGTTAAGCTGAGCTTCTTAAATTAAATATTTTTTAAAAAAAAAATTAACAGTTATGTTTTGTTTTCTCTTTTTGATATTTCATCTCTAATTTTAACCGCCTTTTCATAATCTTCAAGATTAACAAGTTTGTCGAGTAATGATTTTAGTTTTGAGATAGGAAGTTTATTTAAATCGTCTGGAACCTTAATCTGCTTTCCTTCCTGTTTAACAAAACTTTGAATCCAATTCTCGTCAGATTTATTTTTTTTTGATTTATTTATATCCTTCTCATCAAATCCAGCTTCATTTAGTATCGAGTCGTAAATATAAATAGGGGCATTGAATCTTAATGCCATTGCAATAGCATCTGATGTCCTCGAGTCTATAATTTCCTCCATCTTATT